>Ga0155347_124_pt2 | contig 1943 bp, 1 predicted proteins | sample RifCSPhighO2_02_FD_106315 | JGI IMG/M metagenome (GOLD analysis project Ga0155347, IMG submission 106315) | Chlamydiae bacterium RIFCSPHIGHO2_02_FULL_49_29 | reverse complement strand
CGTCTGGAAACGTTCAAACGGGACGAATACGATCATTCAAGCCTCCACGCTAAACTTTGGAGCCACCTGGTCCACTCCCATCGACCTCTCCCAAACCGGGCAAAATGCCGATAATCCCAAAGTGGCGATCAATGCCAAAGGAGAGTGTATTGCCCTCTGGCAGCGTCCCGACGGGACGAGCACCCGCATCCAGGCCGCCATCACCGGCATCTCTCCTCTGCCTCCCTCAAACCTGCGGTTGACAAGCAAACTCATTACCTGCCCGCAAGGAAATTATTACCACATCTACCTCCTATGGAACGCCCCCTCGACCTCCAGCATTGCCTCCTACAAAATCTATCGCAACGGCGTACTTGCCGCCACGCAAAGAAGCGACCGCCTCATCTTCCAGGACTTTTTGAAAAAAACCGAGGGTGTCCCCGTAACATACGAAGTCTCCGCTCTCTCCAACGGCGGCGGCGAGAGCGTCAAGGTCCCCGTCTCCCTTCCCTGATCTTCTTTAAGGAACTATAATCGAGACCTTCGCACTCTCCCCTCCGCCGCTGCTGACAGCAGAGATCTCATAGGTGACAAAAACACCTTCTTGCTGATTCAGATCTTCATATTGGCTATGTCTACTGCCGGTATTCTGGATAAACACTCCGTTTCGATAAATGTTGTAGGAGACTACATTTAGGGTGCTACTTGCTGTCCAAAATAGGCGATTGAAAAAGCTGATTTGCGTGCCAGCAAGAAGCCCCATCTGCTTGCCCATTAAGCCGGAAGGAGGCGAGGGAGCAATCCGGGTCGAGGCATATTGAATACGGATATTTGTTCCATCCGAACGCTGCCAGATAGCCAAAGTCTCTCCCTTTGCATTCAAGGTTATTGCCGGACTGTCGGCATTCTGACCCGTCTGAGAAAGATCCACCGGCGCCGACCAACTCTGTCCAAAGTTCAGCGTTGCAGCCTGCACTATTGTGTTCGTACCGTTGCTGCGGCGCCAGATAGCGACTACCTGGCCCGCCGCATTGATCTCCACCCTGGGATGGGCCGCATGTTGCCCTGACGCCGAAAGATCGACCGGCGTCGACCAGCTCCCTCCTAGCGTCATCGTAGCCGCCTGGATAATATCATTGGCGCCATTAGATCGCGTCCAAACCGCAACGACCTGCCCCGAGTGATTCATAGCAACGCGCGGATCCGATGCATCTCCTCCTGTAGCCGAGAGAGAAGAAAAGATAGGCCACTCCGATCCCACCTTCATAACTTCCGTCTGAATGATCCAATTGATGCCATCAAACCGCCTCCACACAACTACGCCATTATTGTCATTGTTAAAAGCAACATGCGGGGTCTCTGCGTTCTGCCCTGTTGCCGATAGCTGCCGTCCATACTGGGGATAAAAGTACCCCCAACCATCTTCCAACAGCGTGACTCCTCCCATGATCCTTCTCTCCACAACTCCTTCTTCCCATGCAGCCAGGGTGTACCCGACTTCATTGATAGCAACCGAAGCATGATTGGCCTGATTTCCATCCGCGGAAATTTTAACAGCGGGCGTCCAGCGTATTCCAAAGTGATAATGGGATCCTTTGATTTCATCTGGTAAATTCTGGTTTTCGATCACTACCATCGAATGACAGTCATGCAGAGCAAAATGAGGAAGCGTATTGTATTGAACCAAATAGGCTGCAATCACTGAATTCCAGCTCTGACCAAAGAGGTTGGAGCAGGTAAAAACACCGCCATAGGGAGGCGAGACAAAATTCCCACCCCACCCTGCCACCACCTCTGACTTGTTGTTAATCCTCACGCAAGAGTTCAGAGCCGTCTCTCCATAGACGCTTTGTAATGCCGTCGCCGCAGCCCAGCTCCCGCCAAAAGTAGAGGTTGAAACCTGAATCACTCCATTTTGAATCCAGACAGCAGCAGCTTCACTCACATCATTCAGCGAGACCTTC
>Ga0155347_142_pt1 | contig 6066 bp, 1 predicted proteins | sample RifCSPhighO2_02_FD_106315 | JGI IMG/M metagenome (GOLD analysis project Ga0155347, IMG submission 106315) | Chlamydiae bacterium RIFCSPHIGHO2_02_FULL_49_29 | reverse complement strand
CTGTCCCATATCGGATCTTCCCGATCATAAATGATTTTGTTTCTTACCTGAAAAACGTGTACCACGCTGCCGTCCGCATATCTTGCGCCGTTTGGGTTTTCAAAAGAGAGCGAGACTTCCGCTCGATCTGCCTTAAAGGGATACTCTCTTAAATAGGGACGGATTTTTTCATGGCCGTTAATCAATTGCAACAGTTTTTCCGTAGCCTTTACTTCCAGCTCCCGCGCCTTTTCGATCGTGGCTCGTTGATAGGAAAGAAGGTGGACGGAGAGCTCCTCCACATCATGGGGCATCCGCCCCCCATCCCCGGTGCACACCATCCCATACTCTCTCTTCATCTCTTTGGCAAATTCCCGCACAATCTCATTGGAATGTTTTTCATAAAGGGGAAATCCGTTGTTTTTGGCATGGGCCATACAGGTGATGGGGGTGATCAATAAAATCATGAGCAGTTTAGCGATCCGCCGCATTGAAAAACCCATATTTTGATCTTATATTTTTAAGATGATCATCTAGCGCATCTTGATACGTTCTTCCCATAAAGGCGTGATCGGCTATGAGCAGGCTCCTCTCGCTCCATTTGGAGATGCAGGGAACAATCTCAATATGATATAGCGGATCGGTAATAAAAGGGGCAGCAAACTGCTTTGTGATGTGATCTTTTTTTGAGTAGATGTTTACTGCATTAAAAGTGAATTTTTTAGAAATGGGCAGGGCGGGGCCGAAGGCAAGGGTGAAGAGATGCGATTTAAGGGTCGTCTTCTGATCCTCAGTCATCCCTTCAATGGCGCGGTGGGTGAGGGCGCCGGCTTCGCTGTGGTCGATGTGGAGCCAAAGCGCCTGGGGATTGACCTTGCCTAGCTGTTCGGAGAGGGCGACTAGGAACTGCCTCTTTGTCGCGACGGCTCTTGTTTCGATCTGGCGCTGCTCATCGGAGACGCGGCCCAAGTCGCGGAGGAGCCCTTCGGTGGGATTGTGAAGGCCGATGAAGAGGGGAGTTTCGGGGATCTTTTTCATGATGGATCGGCTCATTTGCGAGAAGTCTTTGATCTTTGTCCGAATGCCGTTTTGGGCGGTGACAAGGCTGATCACCATTCCCTCCTTTGGCACGATCTCCGTAAAGTGGTCCAGGAGGTTCACGCGTCCTGCCTTGAGCTCTTCGGGAGAAAAGTGGAGCTGGTAGCGTTGCAGGCCGATCAGGATGGAGTCGAGCTTGACCTCTCCAATGAAGACCTTGCAGTTGAGCAGGCCGGTCACACTCGGAAGGGTAATGTTGGCAATGGGCACTTCGATGCGAAACTGCTGGTCGAAGTGGGGCTCGGAGAAGAGGCCGAAGAGGTCTAGGCGGTTTAACGGGGTATTGGCAACAAAAAGGTAGAGGTTGGGTCCGTCGGCAAAATCGGCGGGGTCGGGAGTGAGCCATCGCCCCAGAGAGGGATCGTAAAACCGGCTTCCGAAAAAGATGAGCCCCTCTTCGTGCCGCTTGGAGCAAAACCTCCAAGGGTTGATCGAAGAGGGCTGGGCCTCTTTTCCAAAGGGGTCGATGGAGTAGCGTTCTGCAACCCCTCCCGATTCAGAGAGGAGGGAAATGATGGTGCCGTTGAAATCATGGAGAGGGGCAAAGAGCCGGCAGCCTGCCTCGATTGCCACCGCAGCTCCGATCTCTCCCTTTACTCCAAGGCCGAGCACCTTAAGCTCGTAAATTGCGCCATTTTCCTCACAGGTTCCAATCTCCGAGTTGCGGTCGTAGAGATAAAAGAGCTTTTTTTGGAGGCGCCAGGCGCCGTTTTGAAGGACGTAGCTTTCCTTGCTAAAGAGGCGGGAGAGGGGGTCGTAGGCGAAGAGGAGGCGGGAATCGGCGGTTGTAAGGGAAGTAAGCCTTCCCAAGGGATCATAGGTGTAGTCAATCTCTCCTTGCGGCTCGGACCTCCTGACGGGGTTTCCATCGCCGTCGTAAACAAGCCGCATTCCGGCTGCAGCGCATATCTGGTTAAGGGGATTGACCTCCGCCTCGATAGGGTTTCCGAGCGAGTCGAAATGGTAGGTCTCATCGCCTGCGCGTATGAGCTGGCCGAGAGGATCGTAGGCATAGGATATCTCCTCTTTGAGGAGGCTGTTTTTTTTCTCTATCACAAGCCCGGAGGGGCCGTATCTTTGAAAGAGGCTGTGGTAGCGCGACTCCTGGGTGAAGGGCCTTTCGAGAAGGTCATGTCCGGTCTCTACGGCGCCGAGAGAGGAGATCAGTTCTTCTTTGGCGACATGGCCGTTTTCATCAAAGCGGCTGTAGAGGTGCTCGTAGAGCGGAAGATTCGAGGGGGAAAGGCGCTCGACTTTATAAAGATGGGAGCCGCTGTAGGTGTAGGCAATTGCGGACTGGTCCGGAAGGGTAAAATGGATCAGCCGGCCCAGATTGTCATAGCGCCATTTCAACTCAACGCCTGCAGGGTGGGTCTCGGAGAGAGGATTGCCGAAGCGGTCGTAGCTGCGCAGGATCTCGATGCCGTGGACGCGGTCGCAGATGGAAACAGGGTCGGGCCCGAACCCGTAGGAGTAGTCGTCGCAAACTCTTCCGTCCGAGCTGGAGAGCCGGAGAAGGCGGTCGGCGCCGTCATAGGAATAAAAGAGGGAGACTCCTCCCGGAAGGCGCCGCTCTTTGAGGCGGCCTCGGCAGTCATAAAAAAAGAGGGTTCTCTTTTCTTCTGCCTCGATCTGGGCGGTTATCCGTCCGCAGGGATCGTGCTTCCAAACAACGCAGTGGGAGGCGTCTTGCTTTGTATCTACGCAGCGGGTCGTGACTCTCTTTGCGCGGTTTCCCGAGCGATCGTAGAAGAGCTCCTCTTTAGCCAGGACCGCATCCGACGGGCCCCTCTTTTCCCTCTTTACCAGCCGCTCTTGGGCATCGAAGGCCTCTACTGTCCTGTTTCCCAACGGATCGATGGCCGTTTTTTGGAGAACCTTCTGCCCTAAAAGGTTGACACTCTCCGTGTAGAGAAACTCTGTGACGGCTCCATTCGGATCGGTATGGAGGACAAGCCTGCCTTCTCCATCGTAGCTGAAGAGATCCACTGCCTCTCCTTGCGATGTGGTGCGAAGAGCCCTGGTCTTCCGTCCCTCCCGGTCATAAAAAAAGCACATCCGGTTTTCGATCTTACCGCCCTCTTCCTCCTCCCACACTTCTATTACCCGTCCTGCAAGGTCGTGCTTCTCAACATGGGAGCGGGAGCCGTCGCTGCTCCTTTCCGGAAAACCGAGGGAGTCATAGAAAAAGCGGATTGTTTTCCCTTCCGAAGTTTCGACGATCTTCCTTCCCGCCCCGTCATAAGAATAGAGCGTCTCCAGCCCTCTCTCATCTGTGTGGGAGAGCAGTTGAAAAGCGCCGTACCTCCAGCTCTCAGAACTGAGAAGCTCTTCTTGAGCAGAAAAGACTCTCCTTGAGGTCATTCGTTGAAAGGGATCATAGGTAAAGCGGACCGTCGTTCCGTCGCTGTAACGGGTCTGGACCAGATTGCCGTTGGACTCGTAGGCGTGCCTCACCTCCGTCTGATCGGGCTGGATGATGCGCCACGGTTTTCGCAAAGTGGTGTAAAAGTTCTTTGTGCTCTCTTTTCCCGGCGTGGCCGTTTCGGTAAGATTTCCCTGCGTATCATAGGAAAAATGGAGGGTCGGCGTGTAACGGCCCCCCTTCTCGTCTACGACATCGGGAAATTGTGTACAGATGCAGTTTCCAAAGGCGTCGTAGCTCTGAGAGGTGAGATTTTCTCGGCAGTCGCACTCAGAAAGCAGCCGCCCCTTTTCATCCCACCTGGAGAGGCTGCTCTTTTTCTTTCCATCCGCAAAAAGCTCCGTGCAGCCGGCAGGACGGCCGGCTCCATCATACGTGAAGAGCTTGTGGGGTTTGCCCGGCTCTTTAGATGAGGTAAGCCTTCCTCCTCCGTCGTAGGTGTAGAGATTTTCAAGGCCGTCGGGAGTGGTTTTGCGCGTGATGTTTCCCTTCGCGTCATATTGGGTGCAGAGGGTAAAGCGGTGGCGGTTTTCCTGATCGAAATGGAGCTCTTCCACAAGCCAGCGCTGCGGGGAGTAGCGATTTTCCATCCGCCTTAAAAGCCTCTCGCTTTGAGAGCCTCGATCCCAATAGAGTTCGGCAACCGCTACGGGAAGACCGTGGGTTGGGTCGCGTGTGTAGCGTTTGATCCTCCTTTCAGTGACGCAAGAGAGGTCTGAAGGAGCGCGGCCCGAGCCGTCGTCGACACTCTCTTCTCTCAGAAGATTGTCCGTGTCGTAAAAGAAAAACTCCCGCTTCAGAATGCGCCCCTGCGCGCTGGTCAATTTTGCCGACAGGAGATCGGTGCCGGCTAAATATTCGTAGTCACAGGCTAGCCCGCCCTCCTCCTCTTCCCGTGCAAGAAGATGCGAGCCTCCGTGGTAGGCATACCGTTTGCAGCAGCTCTCCGCTCCTTCAAGAACTCCTTGGCCATTCAAAGAAAAGGGGCCGGGAGTCTTTCCCGTAAGGTTGCCAAAAAGCCTCTCCTCCACCACATTTCCCGCGCCATCGTAGAGAAGTCTCTTTGCAAAGAGCGCTCTTCCCTGCCCGTCAAGAAACGCCTTGCAGCGCAGCTGCTCCCCTTCCCAGAGAAAGCAAAGCGTCGAATGGAGCCGTCCGCTCTCATCGAAATAGGCGATTGAGTTGACGCGCCCTTCGCTGTGCCGGTAGCGGAGGGAGGAATTGTCGCTGCAGGTCACCACTGTCTCGCCGGTTTCGTACCGGAACCGGCCCAGCGGGACCATCTCCCCATTGGGACCAAGAGGGGCATCCAGCCTTATAACTCGATCGATGGAAAGCCGCTTTTCATTTGGGTGGCGCTCCAGCCGCTCCTCCTCATGCCGGCTGGATGGCTTGCAGTAGGTAGCCTGAAATTCCACCCTTCCATCCCGGACAAACCGGGACATGCGCGCGCCGATTCCCTTTCTGCCCTCCTCGTAGCCAATCTCTTCATGGGGGCGGAAGCTCCCTTCAAAATCCCTTAAGTAGGATCGACTTTTAAACTCCATCGCCCGCGCAACGAACCGCTGCTCATCGGAAGTGCGGATCTGAAAGTGAAAGGGATCCTTTGTGTGAATGAGATCAATACAGATCCACCCGAAGGTTTTTTTGCCTCCCGGATTGGTAAGGTTCAACCGAACAAGCCGTTCCTTATCGTCGTAGTGATAGAAGATGCGGTGGCCTTCAGGAAGCTTGTCGCTCACCAGGCGATAGAAGCAAGTATCTTTTCGGTTATGCAAGAGTTTTGTTCCTATATAGCAGCGTACCGTACCGTCGGCGCAAATCAATCCCGCGTCTCCCACCTTGAGGTTGATTTTGAGATAGTTGTTTTTGGGATGATTTCTCCAGCTGAGATAGCCGGATCTCTGCGCCAGAGAGAGCTCGGGTCTTAAGATGATGACATACTTGTTTTCATGGTGGCTAAAGCTGTACTTGATGCAGTTCCCGCTCGGCTCGGCCAGATAGGCCTTGAAATGTTTCGTCTTCTCGGCAGGTTCAATCAAAAGGGTCGCGTGCGGGTAGAAGTTCCAGCCTCCCTGTATCATCCAGCCTCCCCTCATGTGCTTGTAAATGAGGTCGAGGTTTTCAGACGAGCGCTCCAAAGCTCCCGCACTGGTGTAGGTGCGATAAATGGGAAGGCTCTTCCCTCCCTTCACTTCTCCGTCCTGAAGGAGGAGGTTCAGGTGTCCGGAGATCACATTGACGTGATGAAATAAGGCGGGATCCTCATCTCCCGAAAAGAGATCGTCCCAATGGGCATAAAGAAAGAAAGGGAGCAGAAGGAAAAGGAAAAAGACTCTTTTCATCATCACCTTTCCTAGGAATAATCAGGAAGGCAATGTATTGAATGGAATGTTTATTTTCAACTTCTTGACATCGGCTCTCACAACCATTTCAGAACACGAACTTTACTTTTAATTTCGACTTATTCAAATTGTTCGGGTGTCGTTCAGAGCTGTTCCTAAAAACGTGTTTAAACGTGTTTATTTTCTATTCGCTCTCTGAGTGACCGCCCGGTTTGCGAG
>Ga0155347_134_pt2 | contig 6251 bp, 5 predicted proteins | sample RifCSPhighO2_02_FD_106315 | JGI IMG/M metagenome (GOLD analysis project Ga0155347, IMG submission 106315) | Chlamydiae bacterium RIFCSPHIGHO2_02_FULL_49_29 | reverse complement strand
CATTTACATGAATAAGAACGGGTCTGATTGAAAACCTTTTCGGAACTGCTAGTCGTTGAATTTTCTCTTCCATCTCGTCAATCCCGACATTGACACCTGATTTTTATAAGGCCCTTAAAATCAGATTATTAGAAAAAATAAAATCGCGTGTGCCACTACATTTGCAGAGAAATTGCATGAAGCTTTTTCTTGACGCCCTGTTTTTTACCACCCGTTCGCTTCGCTCACTAGAGAGCACAGAGGTCACAGAGAAAGGATTGAAGGCAAATAATTTTCTTTTCTCTGTGACCTCTGTGCTCTCTAGTGAGCGAAGCGAACGGGTGGTGAAATAAATTCTTCATGCAATTTCCCTGACTACATTTGTACAAAATTTTTCGGGGTGCTCTCTTTGGTTAATTTCTTCCTGATCTTTGACAAGATGTCTTCTCAGGTCTCCCTTATCTCCAAGGACTTAGCCGCATCAAGAGCTGTGAGCACATCTTTATGTCGACTGATAGCGGATACTAGATCCTCGAGTCGATCTTCTCCCACCTTACCGAGAGACAACAAAGTACGCTGCCTTACCTTACCTTTGTCTCGGTAAGATTCTACAAGGTGATAGTAGCCCTGTCCTTTTCTGTTGGTAGTGATTCTGATAAACATGACATGATGGAATACCATGTCCACTGCATTTTTTTCAAATTTTCATTCGAAATTTTTACGCCCGTGTCCACTACGTTTTTCGATTTTTTGAGGCACCTCTCATAGACAAGACAACTCCCAAAATGGCCTTCAGGTGTCAAAGTCGGGAAATACTGCAATGAAATACAAAACAAGTTCAATGACAAAATTGAAGCGACTCTTGACAGCAATCAAAGGTTGTTGATCGACAACAGGCAACTTGCCGAGAAAATAAACAGCTTTCGGGAGCAGTTAAATATCATTGTTTATGGGAACTAGGATGCCGGCACGGGCACGTTTGGGCGGTTACGCAAGGTATTATAGTAAAAACCCGGAATAGCGGAATGCCGATACCTCTATATACGCAAGTTGACTCAAGAATCGGTTTTGGGCCGCGCCAAAGCCTCGGGATTGGCCTATCGTAAGTGGATTCATATTAGTTTAATATTGACCCACTTACGATATGTTTGTAAAATAGTGTTTGTAACAGTGTTTGTAAAATAGTTGAAAAAAACATCATAATCAGTTATAATAATTTTTATTAACCAGTAACAATTTCATATAAGGAGAAAAACATGTCAAACCCAACCCAAAACATTTCTGGCATCAATAATTCATTTGATGCATTTCAAACCCCTTTGCTCACGGACGAAAAATCTTCATCCGACCCAATAGAAAGACTGTCGAAACGCATAGTAGCGCGTGTGACGCAAAGCTTCAGGCGTGATTTGCAAGACTCCACACGCTCAGGGCTAATTGACAGCTTAGAGCAATTATCTAAGGAATTATCTAGGTATTTATCGGCTTTAAGCCCTTCAGCCGACTCATCTCCCGCCGTAGCCGACCTTCAGGGCCAGGTGTTAGATGCGCTCTCTACCTGCAATGAAATGCAAAAAGCGTTGCAAAACGCGGTCACTAACAAGATTGAAGCGACTGCGAATAGCAATGCTGATCTTATGGCCTTCATCACGGGACTTTACGTGAGGAAAGACAGGATTCGGGCTCAGTTAAATAAGATTTCTTATGGGAAAGATGCATTTCAACCCCCTTTGTCCCCGGACGAAAGCTCTTCATCCGACCCAATAACATGCCTGGACCAACGCCATGAGAAGATTGTGACGCAACGCGCCATTCGCTCCGAGCAAATTGCCACCTTTAACAAATTATCTATCGAATTATTGGCTTTATCTAAGGATTCGGCTTTAAGCCCTTCAGCCGACTCATCTCCCGCCGTAGCCAACCTTCGGAAGCAGGTGTTAGAGGAGATCGATTTCTGCGATAAAACGCAAATAGTGTTGCAAAACGCGGTCACTAAAAAGATTGAAGCGACTCCTGTCAGCAATCAGGCGTTTAAGATGCTCAACGAAGAACTTGCCATGAACATAGGCAGCTTTCAGGCTCGGTTAGTTGCCTTTTCTAAAAACCCACAGGGAACCCTTATAGGTAAGTCAACCCAAAAATTTAAAAATTTCTTTACAAATTAAAAGAACCCAATAACTCTCCTAATTGAACCGTGCTTTTTAAAAAGAGGAGGCATTATAGGGCTCATTTTTTACTCTAGTAGTATGACAAATCTTAGTAAAGACAATCGATTCTCAATACGCAAAGCCATTGTGCAAGAATCTCTTGAACAAGGAATTAAGCCTACGGCTCGCAGATTCAACATGTCTAAAACACCTCCGTCTTTGGATGCGTCGCTTTCTTCAGGAAGGCAATGACGGCTTAATGGATCGTCGAAATGGGCTAAAACATATCCCTCACAAAACTTCTGAAACTGTGGTTTCTCGATTATCTCTTCCTCACTTGCTGCAGATAGGCCGTCGCCCTTCCCCACGGAAAGGCGACGGAAAGCTCTTTTTGCACCCTAAAGGCGCTATGGTATTCGGATAGAGGATAACTGATGGTGATGATCTGGACGGAAGGGGGAAGGGAGAGGAAGCGCTCGATCAGGCGCTCAATCTTCTTTTTTTCCAAACAGGTGCCATAGAGGTAGACGATGGTGTAGCCGCTAAGATCTGTGGTCAAATAGTCTTCGCAAAAAAAGCAAGGGCTTGTCAAAGCGCAGCGCTTTACAAGAGCTTGCGCCCTTAAGATAAACTCTTCGATCCAGTCGACGCCATGCACGGCGGCGCCAAAGCGGCAAGACCAAAAGAGGGCGCCGCGTCCGCGCCCGCAGCCCAGCTCCAGAACGCGGTCCTGAGCGCTCATCCCACACGCTCTTCCCAGCTCGTCGTAAGTTGTAAGGTAGGTCTCTCCGTAGAGATGGATCTCCTTTTCCCCTCGCGCTTTTAAAAATCTCTTCGAAAGGGTGTAGGGATTGCAAAAGCGCCAGGCGCTAAAGAAAGCATGATCTACAAACCGAAAATGAGGATCTTTGTAGAAGAGCCTTTTCACCCTCCGCTCTTCGCGAAAAAGACGCAACCTCACCAGAAGATAGAGCCAGAACATCGTTAATAACAGGGGGCTTGTTCAAGCTTGACAATCCTGGGGATGGAATCGACAATCTCGGGCTCTCCAAAGTACTGGATAGGACCGGGATAGCGATAACAATCCTCATACATCCAGCAATCCCTCTCCTTTTCGAGGCGCCGGAAGGGCTTCCCTTTTAAATCGACGAGGCTCTTTTTGACGACGGGTTTTTTCTCTTTTTTACGCAGCTCCATATGCATGAGCGCCGTGATGGGAAAGCCGCCCACTTTCCAGCACTCGGGAGAGCAGGCAAGCTCCTTTACAAAGGCGAGATAACCCGTGGCCCCTTCGTCAATAAGGAGGGCGGCGGCTGCCCCTAAGGCATAGCAATAGGTCGCATCGAAATTGGAAGGAAGCGCAGCGCGCCCTTCATAGCCAAAGAAATGCTTGAGAGCCTGAAATTTTCCCGTGTACGCTCCGCGCAACTTCCTCCGTTCCAGCTCTTGCCTCACGGCTTCCATGAGAAGGACCTCCGTTTCGATTTGAGAGACCTGCACATTGCCATGCGGGTCGCGGTCGATCAAGAACTGCTCCTGAATCGAGCGCGGAACCGCTTCAAAGCAGGAAAGAGCCTTTGGCGTTAAATAGCTTTTGGCCTTCTCGACATCCTGTGTGGGTTCCATCTTGTTCAGCTCGCCAATTAAGCTCTTCATCTCGGGGATGAATTCAATCAGCCCTTCAGGAATGAGGACCACACCGTAGTTCTTACCCTCTTTGGCGCGATTTGCAATGAGATCGGACAGCGTGCGGGTGATCTCTGCAAGAGTAACGTTTTTCTCTTCCACCTCTTCGCTTAAAAAGACGTAATTGGGATGGGTGTTTAAAGCGCATTCAAGGGCAATATGGGAGGCGGAGCGCCCCATCACTTTGATAAAGTGGTAATACTTTCTCGCAGAGAGAGTGTCCCGGCAGATATTTCCGATCATCTCTGCATAGACTTTGCAAGCCGTATCAAACCCAAAGGAGATGGCGATCTCCTTGCTCTTTAAGTCCCCGTCAATGGTTTTGGGAACGCCGATCACTTTTGTCTTGCAACCGTTGTTTAAAAAGTACTCCGCCATGACGGCGGCATTGGTATTGGAATCATCCCCTCCAATGACGACAAGGCCCATCAGATCAAGCTGCTTCATCGTTCCGGCAGCCGCATGGAGCTGCTCGGCACTCTCGATCTTCGTCCTGCCGGAGCCAATCAAGTCAAAGCCTCCCTGGTTGCGGAAGGGGCGCAACATCTCTTCGTGAATCTCGATGTGCTTTGCTTCCAAAATGCCGTTTGGCCCCCCTACGAAACCGATCACTCTATTTGCGGGATGGAGGGACTTTAAGGTGTCGAAAAGCCCTCCGATCACATTGTGCCCGCCGGCCGCCTGGCCCCCGGAAAAGACCACGCCGACAGAGACCGGTTGAGGAGTGCGGAGCGGTCCGTCCTTTGCTAAAAGGATCGGCTGGCCACAGGTTTTGGGAAACGCCTGATGTATCTCTTCCGTATCCCGTAAAGGAAGAGCCGCCTCCCCTTTTTCAAACGCCATCCGGTGCACATTGCGGAAGATATTGGGAACGGCGGGCCGATACTCTAAACGGCGCTTATGAAGAGGGCTGATATTTTCATCCATGACAAAACCTAACTTTCGCTTCTTTCTGCATTGTTTATGAATCGTTTGGATTTTTGCAAGCGGCAACTCTTTCCTTACGCAGGCGAGGGCGGCTCATCGTATTCCTCATAATGAGTGCGTATGTCATGCGCAGCAAGAGAGCTGAAGTAACACAAAGACTTTCCGAGACAAACGAGAAGCTCTAACGCAGGATAAGTCATGAAACCAAAAATAAAAGCCTTAATCACATCAAATATAATCTCCTCTTTACTGCTCCCTCTAATCAAACCATCATAGCTTCCAAAGATCACAAACCAAAAAAAAATATTGATAAATAAGAGGCGAAAGTCACACCTGGGCTCATGGCATATATTTCTATAGCGGTTATCTATGCTCTCTCTTCGACGCTGAAAAACGACGCCCAGGTTACGGATTCTTTCACATCTCTCTTCCAATGAAAGTGAGAACTCCGGCAAAGTCAAGGAGAGCCGGGCCGCTTCGGAAATAGCTCTTTTCCCTCTCCAGGATCTCTTGAGTTCTTTCACTAAGGGCGTAAAGAGCGTCCTTACCATAGCTTGAAGTTCTAAGGTCGTTTTGCCGGAAAGATCGGGACAGGGATCATGGAATGTGCGGTGTATAGCGACGATGGCATCCCGGTAGATAACGGGATGAGCCCGAATGATCTGTTCCCACTTTCTGCACACAAGAGAAAGAGCAGCGGGATTTTCGACTAAGCGAAAGATCTTGATCAAAAGCTCAGGTGGAAGAGCATTCACGTGAAGGCTTTGGCTTGGCGCAGGACCTCTTTGTTCCTTTGCCAGCTGGTCAGCTAAAAGAGGAGTGCTCTCTATCGCTTTCATCTTTTTAAATCCAAGGCTAACACTCAGGCAGGTTTAAGGGAACAAAAAGGGCAAGCCCCCCTTCGGAGGTTTCCTTGTAGGCGCTCTTCATGTCTTCTCCCGTGTGACGCATTGCCTGGATCACCTGGTCCAAGCTCACACGATGGTTCCCCTCGCCCCTTAAGGCAAGACGGGAGGCGTTGATCGCCTTAACCGCCCCCATCGTATTGCGTTCGATGCAGGGAATTTGGACAAGGCCGTTGACGGGATCGCAGGTCAATCCCAAATTGTGCTCCATGCCGATCTCTGCGGCATTTTCTATCTCTGCATTACTTCCTTCCAAGGCAGCCGTCAGACCGCCCGCCGCCATCGAACAGGCAACGCCAATCTCTCCCTGGCAGCCCATCTCGGCAGCGGAGATCGAAGCTCTCGCCTTGTACAACATGCCGATAGCGGCTGCAGTCAGAAAGAATTTTACAATCCCCTCATTGGACGGGTTTGGAGTAAACCTGTGATAGTAGTGCAATACGGAGGGAATGACGCCTGCCGCTCCGTTGGTGGGGGCTGTGACAACGCGTCCCCCTGCGGCATTCTCTTCATTCACTGCCAGCGCAAAGAGAGAGACCCAATCAAAAAGAAGAGCGGGATCCTCTTTTGGATCAGGGCACTTTAAAAGCTCGCGATAGATCTTGGC
>Ga0155347_146_pt1 | contig 7456 bp, 7 predicted proteins | sample RifCSPhighO2_02_FD_106315 | JGI IMG/M metagenome (GOLD analysis project Ga0155347, IMG submission 106315) | Chlamydiae bacterium RIFCSPHIGHO2_02_FULL_49_29 | reverse complement strand
TCAGGAACTCTTTTTTGATCTTCTTAAAAACACTCATCGGCTAGAAGAGATGATCCCTAAAGGATGCAAAGAGTGGATCATCATTGACGAAGTACAAAAAATTCCCGATCTCTTAAACGAAGTCCACCGGTTGATTGAAAAGAATCGTTATAAATTCATTCTCACCGGTTCCAGTGCACGTACATTAAAGCGCAAAGGGGTCAATCTTCTTGCCGGAAGAGCGCTTTACTACAAAATGTTTCCTTTGACAGCCATAGAATTGGGATCGGATTTTAAAATAGAAAAATCATTGAAATACGGACAATTACCTACTATCCATGCTCAAGATGTAAAACCTGAAGATTATTTACACTCCTATATTTATATCTATTTGCGCGAAGAAGTCATGCAAGAGGGATTAACGCGGAATGCAGGAGCCTTTGCCCGATTTTTACAAGTCGCTAGCTTTTCGCAAGGATCGATTCTGAATATTACAGAAATAGCAAGAGAAGTCTCTATTGAGAGGAAAACGGTGGAAGACTACTTTCAGATTACGGAAGACCTCCTGCTTGCCTGTCGTATTCCTCCCTTTACCAAGAGAGCCAAACGAAAAACAGTCTCACATCCCAAATTTTACTACTTTGATGTAGGGGTTTATCGTGCATTGCGTCCTATGGGTCCTTTTGATGTGCCGGAAGAAGCGGAAGGACCCGCACTGGAAAGTCTGGTTTTGCAAGAGCTCCAGGCGATCAACAGCTATTTTGCATACGGGTACGACTTCTATTTTTGGAGAACGGTTGATAAGCATGAAGTCGATTTTATTCTTTATGGACCAAAAGGCCTCATTGGAATCGAAGTCAAACGGTCAAAAAAAATCGACGCGGCCGATCTTAAGTCTCTCAAGGCGTTTCAATCAGACTACCCTTCCGCCACACTCTATCTTTTTTATGGCGGCAGCCAACGTCTCTATTTCGATCGGATCGAAGCGATCCCTATAACGGAAGCGTTGCAGCTTCTCCCTAAACTTTTAGAAAAAAAATAGAAGTATGCAACCGGTTTATAAAACAACTTCAAAAATCGGTTTTAGGCTTGAGCCATAAGCTGATTTTATTAGAGAGGTTTTTCCAACAGTCCCTGAAGAAGCTCTCGCATCTCGCTGACGCTTTTGGTCAGGGAATGGGCTGTGTCTGAAATGCTCTTTTCATCGACGGAGAGCTGGTTTTGCGTCGAAGCAAGAGCGGCTAGCTTGGCTTCCAAAGAACAGACGATCCCCTCCAAGCGGGGAAGCTGACGGGACGCCGCCTCAATACGGCCGGTATAGGTTCCCAGACGCAAGGCGAGCTTTTCCAGCTCTTGCTGCTTTTTGTGAATGGCATCCTCTTGCAAGAGTTCTTGGAGACGGGAAAAGAGCGTCTCTGCACAGAGCCGCATCCGGGCAATCTCTTCCCCCAGATCCCCCATGCGGCCTTGAAAAAGCTCTCCTAACTCTTGCGAGCGCTTCTCAAAGGAGTCGGTCTTTAACTGGAGGCGCTCGATAAACTCGCTGAGCTCTTTAAAGAGCCTTTCGGACTGCTCCCGAAAAGCCGCGTTGGCACTTTTTAGCTCTTCGACCTCTTGATGGAGCGCTTTTAAGGTGGCGTACTGCCAGACGTAATAACTCCCAAAGGCCAAAACGGCAAAGAGAAAGAGAAACCAAAAGCTCGAAAGCGGTCGCCTCTCGAAAAAACTCACCACGGAGAGGATGAGCGCCGCCAGCAGCCCTCCCAGCATCACGACGCGGCGCCAATCTCTTGCGATCCCCTCAAACCAGCTGCGCGCCTCTTCTTGTTCCTGAAGAGCGGGAGGAGCGGCCGTGACAGCTTCCTGAAGAGGCGGCGCCGTTTGCACAGCAAAAGTCCGGGAGACGTTTACTGCCGCAATAAAGAGTAAAACGAGAACAACGAGTAGACGGAACATCATCAACCTCATCCTAAAAAATTAAATTTTATCTGAAAACGTCACATCTTGCTTGTAAAAAAAATTTTTTACCCTTTATTTAATAAAGATTACGGAGGATGCATTGGCGAAGAGTTCCATTTTTATATTTGGGGAGGCGGAAAAAGGGGAATTTTGCACGCCTCTTGTCTTACGCTCTCTTCCTCAACTCTCAGACACCCTCGGAAATCCTCCCGAGAACAGTTTAGGGATTCTCTACAGCGTTCAGGCTCTTCTGTTCGGCCGGACTCTGATCTTTTATCGCGTTAAAGAAGAGGGGTTTAGCATCCCGGATTACCTGAAAGGGCTCAAGCTTCTCGAGCATACGGATGCAGACTTGAATTTAAGCGCCCTCTGCATGCCGGGCGTAGGAGATGCGCTCATCATCGACGCCGCCACGTCCGTCTGCAAGCTGCACAACAGCTTCTTCATCATGAATGAAAGAGATCTCTACGACTTTTTGACAACGTCCTCCAGATATACCGAACGCACTTGAAAAATTGGATTTGGGCCGACGCGAAAGCTCCCCTCGGTTCGACGATCGCATCTCGCCCAATATTAGAAATATGGGGCGAGATGCGATCGTCGAACCCCGAGGTTTTGGCGCAGCCGAAATTCCAATTTTTGAAGTGCGTTCGGTATAGCATCCGGACCCAGAAAACACTCTTGGCAGCGTTTCGAAAGAAGTCTATTCACGAACGGTATATTTTAAGGTTCTCTCTTCTTTTGCAATCGTGGTCGGCTCCCCGTGGCCGGGATAGACTTTTGTCTCTTTCGGCAATGCCGCCAGTCTTTTCAAAGAAGCTTCCATCAGATCGGGACGGGATGTGGGAAAGCTCAAATTGCCGATGGCTCCCTGAAAGAGCGTATCGCCGCTGATTAAAATCTTCTCCTTTCCTAAATAGAAACAGACCGCTCCGGGAGAGTGGCCGGGCGTGTGGATCACCGTGAGAGAAAGATCTCCGATGTCCATCTTCCCTCCTTCTTCAAGATAGCCGTCCGGAGCCACTCCTTCGATGGGAAAAAAGAGAGGAAGTCCGTCGGAGCCGGGGGTTTGAAGGTTCCCTGCGTCTTCGGAATGGACGTAGACGGGAAGGCAGTCTTTTTTCTTAAAAAGAGAAGCGTCGACAATGTGGTCCCAGTGGGAATGGGTGCAAAGAACGCACTCTAGGGTGAGCGGCTCTTTCTTTAGGAAACGGTGGACGGCTTCATAGCTTCCCTGGGCAGGATCCACGACCACTCCCCTCTTTGTCCGAGAACAGGCGAGAAGGATCGTATTGGTCTCGGCAGGCCCTAAGGGAAAGACTTTCAGAATCATAAAACAGTTTGAGTGGCGCACCGGAGAGGATTCGAACCTCTAACCGCCCGGTTCGTAGCCGGGTACTCTATCCAATTGAGCTACCGGTGCCCTATTTTTCATCTTTCGCGCGGCAGCACTTTTTCTTATTGCAGCCGCACTCCTCCTTCTTCGCCTCTTGAGAAGCGGGTTTCTTCTTGTAGTCGTTCACATAAAAACCGCTTCCGCAAAACTGAAAAGTCGCGAGCCCGCCGCCAATTCCTCGCTGAAGACTCTTTTTCTTGCAAAGAGGGCACTCAACGAGCGGCTGATCGACAATCTTTTGAAAAGCGTCAAAACTGTGCCGACACTCTTGGCATTGGTAGGAATAAGTTGGCATAAGCAACCCTTCCTACATCATCCCCATTCCGTCCATTCCACCCATACCGCCCATACCCCCCATGCCGCCCATTTCATCCATGGAAGGAACAGGAGTCCGGGCCTTGGGCTCGGGTTTGTCTGTGATCATGGCGGCAACCGTAATCAAAAGGCCGGAGACGGAGGCTGCATGGGAGAGGGCGCTTTTGGTCACGAAGACCGGATCGATCACCCCATCTTGAATGAGATCTCCGAAGAGATCAGTCAGTCCATTGTATCCCCAGGACCCTTTTTGCTCGTAGATCTTTTCTGCAACGAGATGGCCCTGTTTTCCGCAGTTTGCCGCAATGGCAACGGCCGGCGCAAAGGCCGCTTCACGTACAATCTCCAGCCCGATCTGCTCATCCCCTTCGAGCTGCATCTTTTCCAGCCCTTTGACGGCGCGCAAAAGCGCGACGCCTCCGCCGGCAACGATGCCTTCGGCAACGGCGGCTCGGGTCGCATGGAGCGCATCTTCGACACGCGCCTTTTTCTCCTTCATCTCGGCCTCTGTGGCGGCTCCCACATTGATGACGGCAACGCCGCCGACGAGTTTTGCCAAGCGCTCTTCGAATTTTTCGCGATCGTAATCCGACTTGGCTTTGGCAATGGCCCCACGCAATTCCGCAATGCGCTCTTGCACCTTTTTGGGATTGCCCTGGCCATCAATGAGGGTGGTCTCATCTTTGACAACCTTGACCTTCTTGACTCTGCCCAGATGAGAAAGCTCCGCTCTTTCTAGGCTGAGGCCAACTTCCTCCGAGATGACCGTTCCGCCCGTCAGGATGGCGATATCCTGCAGGATCTCTTTGCGGCGATCGCCAAATGCAGGCGCCTTGACGGCGCAGAGGGGAAGCCCTCCTTTAAGTTTGTTTACAACAAGAGTTGCAAGCGCTTCTCCTTCGATATCCTCTGCGATGATGAGAAGCGGCTTTTGGCCTTTTTCCATCACCTTTTCGAGGAGCGAGACAAGCTCTTTTGCCGAAGAGAGTTTCTTGTCGACGATCAAAACATAAGCTTGAGAAAGCTCAACACTCATTTTCTCCGCATTGGTAATGAAATAGGGAGAGACATAGCCCTTGTCAAACTGCATCCCTTCGACAACGTCTAGAGTGGTATCCAGTCCGCTCGCTTCGCTGATGGTGATGGTTCCGTCTTTCCCCACCTTCTCCATCGCCTCTGCAATGATTGCGCCGATTTCCGGGTCATTATTGGCAGAGATGGCGGCAATCTGTCGCACCTCTTCCTGCTTGCTTACCGGCGTTGAGAGACGAGTGAGTTCTTCTTTCATCTTTTCGACAGCTTTCTCAATCCCTTTTTTTAACCCCATGGGATTGGCTCCGGCCATCACATTTTTCAGGCCCGACGTAAAGATCGCTTCAGCCAAAACAATGGCAGTTGTCGTTCCGTCTCCCGCGACATCCGAGGTTTTGGAAGCGGCCTCTTTTACAAGCTGCGCGCCCATATTCTCGAACTTGTTTTTCAGGGTGATCTCTTTTGCAACCGTCACGCCGTCTTTTGTCGAGAGAGGCGCTCCAAACCCTTTGTTGATGACCACATTGCGCCCTTTGGGACCCAAAGTGACGGTGACCGCTTTCGCAAGCTGTTTGACCCCTTTTAAAAGGGAGCGAAGAGCCTCTTCATCAAACTGCATCATCTTTGCCATAAAATCCATCCTCCTTAGCGCTTAAACCGTTTCGAGAACGCCCAAGATGTCATCTTGGCTTAAGATGAGGAATTCGTCCTCAGCATCCTCGTTCTTCACCTCCGATCCTGCATAAGTGGAAAAGAGGACCATATCTCCGATTTTGACATGCATCGGTTCCAACTTTCCGTTTTCGTTTCTCTTACCGGTCCCAACGGCAATCACTTCTCCCTCGCGCGGCTTCTCTTTTGCCGTCTCAGGAAGAAGAATGCCTCCCTTTGAGGTCATTGCCTTGACTCTCTTGATGAGGACACGATTTCCTAAAGGTTGAATGTTTTTCACAGAACCTCCTCTCCTAGCTTAAATCTTAAAAGTAAAGATGGAGAAAAAATAAAGGAAAGGAGGCTTTTTCGTCAAGTAACACGAAAAGAATTTTAGCACTCCTTTCTTGCAAGTGCTAATCATATAAAAGAAAAGGTTTGCGCAGCTTGCAAAAGGCCTTCCTCTCTTCTTGTTGAAATCCGATCATCTTCCAGGCGCTGTACTTTTCTTCCCTAAGCCATTTCCACATCTCTTCGTTGCCGTTCACTTTGCAAAAAAGGTCTCGCTTCCCTTGGCTCAGCGCCTTGAGGCGTTTGTCCACCTCCTTGGGATAGAGCGACTTAAGCATCCCGATCAAGAGATACTGAACGCTGAGCGGACGAAAGGCCCTCCTGTCCGTCATGTAGATCCTAACCCCATGGCAATCCTCGCCTTTGTAAGCGCCGAAAAAGGGGCGAAAGTGGCAGGGAATAAAGGCGACGCCCGGGAGGTTTTGAGAGCTCAGCGCCAAAGCAAAGCCGTCGGCATCGATCCAGGGAGCCCCCACGACTTTAAAAGGAAGGGTGTACCCAACCCCTATGCTCACAAGGCCCAGTTCTCCCAAAATCCCCGTCGCAGCTGCAAAAAAAGGAGTTGTCGCTTCGGGAATTTGGGGGCTTGTCGGAATCCAATGCAGCCCCGTCTCCAGAAAAGACATCTTTCGCTTCCACCCCCTCATCGGAACGACGGTCAGATCACAGCCGACGCGGCTCTTTTCATTGAAAAACAGCGCCAGCTCCCCCAGGGTCATGCCGTGGCAGTAAGGAACATTGAGATAGCTCACAAAGGAGCGCCATCTCTCTTCGAGCATGGGGCCGTCGACAAGCTCTCCCCCCAAGGGATTGGGGCGATCGAGAACGACCACGGGAATCCCCCTTCCGGCGGCCTCTTCCATCACATAGCAAAGAGTGGTGAGATAGGTGTAGGAACGCACTCCAACATCTTGAATATCAAAGACAAGGACATCTATTCCTTGCAGCATCTTTTCTGTAGGACGCCGGGTCTTTCCATGCAAGCTATAAAGAGGAACCCCTTTGAAATCCCTTAGATCGGGGATCTTCTCGGCAGCATACCCTTTTCCGTCGATCCCATGCTCGGGAGCAAAGAGCGCAAAGAGCCGAAAGGGCTCCTTTTGTAAAAAGAGCTCTACCGTCGCCTTAAGCTCGGAGTCCACCCCCGTCTGATTGGTAATGAGCCCTACTCTCTTTCCCTTCAAAAGAGCTCTAAACCCCTCTTCTCGAAAGAGGCGATCGACGCCCAGCTCCACGCGGCCGGCAAGGGAAAAGCTCAAGAAAAGAAAAAAGGGAACAAAGAGGCGGAAAAGCGGCATATGCATGATGAACTCAAAAATTGGTTTTGGGCAACGCGAAAGCTCCCGGGTTTTGACGATCGTAAATCACTCTATATTTCTAATATTTCGCAATTTACGATCGTCAAAACCCGGGGCTTTGACGCAGCCGAAAATCCAACTTTTGAGTTCATTTGTGCATAACCCCTTTATTCTTTGCCTCAACAGCTCTTTTTGAAAAGAAAAAAAAAGAAAGAAAAAAAAGAAAGCTTCGGCCTTCTCCCTTAAGACATTAAAGATCAAGAAGTTTAATTTTTTAAAAAAAAATAACAAAAAAACCTTTTTTTTGATATAATTAATTTAACAACATTTAACTACAAGACATTTATGTCTACAACGCCAATTAAAGAAAATCCTCCCGTAGGATTTACCCCTCCCTCTCAACGAACGGGAAAGTTATCCTGCATCATAAACAGCTATTTCATCAATCCCTTGCGCTATCTTTGGAGTCCCAAAC
>Ga0155347_124_pt3 | contig 7645 bp, 5 predicted proteins | sample RifCSPhighO2_02_FD_106315 | JGI IMG/M metagenome (GOLD analysis project Ga0155347, IMG submission 106315) | Chlamydiae bacterium RIFCSPHIGHO2_02_FULL_49_29 | reverse complement strand
AAGCTTCTTCAAAAAAAATCACTCCGCGAAAATCTCGCCGTCGCATTAAAAGACTCCATCTCCTACAAGCACGTCGTGCCGTCCACGCGCCCCGCTCTTTTCTCAGAAGAAGAGGAGGAGGAAGAGGAAGAACTCGATGAACAGTAATCTTTTCTTAAGCGCCAGGAGTAGAAGAGCGTGTTGCGATCACTTTTGTGGCGGGATAATGGTTTGCCGCAATTTTCAGCAATTGGATTTCCTTGCTCTACCAGTGATATTTCAACCTTAAATATTTACTAATTAGAATGATACGTCTATCCCGCAACAATCTATCTGGCTTTCCTTCCAAACAATCTTTAAGTAAAGTACACTTACCTTAAACAGGTAGAATTAGGCAAGCAGACATGAAAATCACCAAAGAAGAGCTCATTTCCATCATAGCGCAATTTAATCCTTGGTGGAAAAATGAAAAGATCCCGGATCTTCCGCCTTGGCATCGAGGCGCATTCAGAGAGCTGATGCGATGGATAGAATCTCCTCCCGTACAAAGGGCCGTGCTGCTTTCCGGTCCTCGACAAGTGGGAAAAACCACCCTGCTGCTTCAAGCCGTTCAGAAGCTTCTCGACTCGGGATCGCCTGCAGCAAATATACTGTACGCGACATTTGACCATCCCATTTGTAAACTAGCAGGGCTTGATGCAGTTTTGGAAGCCTGGCGTGAGCTGGAACCAAGAAAGGACGGTCCCGAATACCTGTTCCTTGATGAGGCACAATTTATTAAAGACATCGGCACGTGGATAAAACACCATGTAGATTTCTTCAAGACACAGCGGATTATCTTCACCGGTTCCGCTACACCGTTGATTCATGCAAACCAAGAGTCCGGAGTCGGACGCTGGCATAATATAGGTATCGCTACGCTATCATTTTATGAATATCTGCAAATTAAAAGGGTGAAACTACCTCAAATCCCATCTATTTCATCAATCGAATCCCTATTCCCCCTTACCCCCGGCGATCGGCTCAAGATGGTAGCGGCTGCAACAGCATTAATTGGACACTTCCATGAATATCTAATCCGCGGAGGGTTCCCTCAAACTGTCCTTGTCGACAGTATTACGCAATCGCAGAGACTCCTGAGAGAAGATATCATTGACAAGGTTCTTAAAAGAGATATGACCGCTCTTTTCGGAGTTCGCAGAATTATGGAACTCGAGCAGATGTTTATATTTTTATGCATGCATGATGGAGGCATGCAAGATACGCAAACCATTTCTAAAGACCTCGGAATTGCAAAGCAAACTGTTCAAAGCTTTGTTGATCTTTTTGAAGCAACTCACCTTATCTATAGGCTCCCTCCATTTGGTTACGGCAAAGAAGTCCTTCGAGGGAAAAACAAGATCTATCTTAGCGATCCCGCAATAGCTCCGGCCGTACTCATCAAGGGAAAAACAATTCTTGAAAACCCTCATGCGCTGAGTCAATGCGTTGAAACGGCAATGATCGGACACCTACTATCCCACTTTCGTACAAGCCAGGCCCGCTTTAGTTACTGGCGCAGTCCCAGAAACAAGGAGGTCGACCTAGTTGTGGAAGTAGATGGCATTGTAGTGCCATTCGAAGTCAAATATCAGGCTCAGACAGTTCAAAAGCGAGACGTTCCCGGTCTCATTGAGCTGGCCGGCAAAAAGCCTGCCATTGTTCGCGGCTATGTAATAACGAAATCGCCAAGCGATCTAGGCCTTCTTGAGGATCCGCCTGGAAACAAAATTTACATAAAGGTTCCCGCCTCCCTATTCTGCTATTGGTTAGGCGAATCGGAATTCCATCAAAAGAATCTATTAGTCGATCTTGAAAAGGCGTGAAAATTGATGCAATTAGACACTAGCCGGAATTTAGAGGAGGGGAAAGTGAAGCGTAAAGCGCGTCCCCTTGTTGATCTCCGACTCCACAAAGATTTTCCCTTCGTGCTTTTCGACAATCGTCTTGACGATCGAAAGGCCCAGGCCGGCCCCTCCGAAGGCGCGCGAGCGCGCCTTGTCGGCTGTATAGAACCGCTCGAAGATCCGCTTGAGATCGTCTGCCGCAATGCCGGCGCCCCGGTCGGAGACCCGAAGCAAGACGCACTCTTCTTGCGACTCAATTTCAACCTCGATTCTGGCGGGCGGAGAGGAATACCTGGCCGCATTCTCCAAGAGATTGAAAAGAGCCAGCTCCAAGAGGTCGGCGTCGCACGAGAGCGACACTCCTATCTCCGGTGAGCGCAGGACCACTTCCGCATCGGGAAAGAGCGGAAAGAGCATGTGACGGCAATTTTCAACAAGCTGAGAGAGCTTGCGCCTCTCCAGCTGTAAAGATGAGCGCCTCTCCAGGCCGGCTAGAATAAGAAGCCCTCTGACAAGCTTTTCCATCCGCTCGGCGTTCTGCACGATCTTTTGCGTGATCTGAGAGAGCATCTCGCGCGAGATCTCGGGAAGGTCCTGCAGCGTCTCGGCAAACCCCTTGATGACCGTAATGGGAGTCTTGAGCTCATGCGAGGCGTTTGCCACAAAGGCTTTTCCCATCTCCACAGCCTGCCTTTGATCCGAGCGGTCGCGGATGAGAAGCACCCCTCTCTTGCAAGAGCCGAAGCTCGCCTCAAGCTCAAACGGCCCCCTTCTTTCAAAGGAGCCCTTCACCGCTGTCTTTTCGCAGCGCGCCCGGTTGAGCAACTGTGCTCCGCACTCAAGCAGCGGATGAAAGAGGCGGTCCATCCTCTTTTTGATGAGCTCCCCCTTCTCTCTTTCCAAGACACGGCAGGCAAAGCGATTCGCATGGGTGATGCGCAGGCGGCCGTCGACGCGGACAACTCCTTCTTCAAGAAGATCGAAAAGCTCTTCTTCCCTTCGCCTTTTTTTAAACATGTCAATTGATCGTCACGTTCACGATACTGCTCTCTCCGCCTCCGCTGCTCACCGCCGAAACCCCGTACGCCACCGTCGCTCCCTGCGTCTGGCCGCTGTCGACATAGGCGGTCTGATTTCCTTCCAGCACTCCTTGCAGCACACCCTCTTTATAGATCCGATAGGCCGTCACGTTAGAGGTCGGGCTTAAAGACCAGCTGAGACAATTTTGAAAATCAATCCTTCCCGACACAAGCACACCCTCTTGATAACCCGTAAGAGAAAGAGGCGGCAGGGGAAGAAGCTCTGTCGTCGCGGCCTTGATCAGGGAATGCACGCCGTCCTGACAGGACCATGTTGCCGCCGCCTCGCCCTTTTGATTCACGGCAATCTGGGCATCCGTTCCGTTATGTCCCGCCTCGGAGAGGTTTGCAGGCGAAGACCACGCCCCCCCTAGATTAAACGTCGCCGCCTGAACCACCCAGTCCACTCCGTCGAAGCGCTGCCACACCGCCGCGGCCTGCCCCGCATCATTGAGCGCGACCTTAGGAGAGATCGCATCCTTTCCTGCCGCCGAGAGATCCAGCGGCGCCGACCAATTCTCGCCATAACTCTTCGTCGCCGCCTGAATGATCCGGTTGACTCCATTAGAGCGGCTCCAGACGGCCGCGGCTTTTCCGGAGGCATTTAATGCGATCTGAGGCGTCTCAGCATCCTGTCCCGCAAGCGAGAGGGAGACCGGCGCGCTCCACCTCTCTCCCACCTCCAGCTCCACACTTTGGACGATCTTATTAACGCCGTCGGATCGACTCCAGACAATGACCGTCTGGTCGTTGTCATTCATCGCGACCTGAGGCCTCTCGGCAGCCTGGCCGCTTGCCGAAAGAGGCGTGCCATAGAGCGGCCACATCGTCGGCCAGCGCCCGCCGTAAAAGGAGAGCATCCCGTAAATCATTTGAGGAAGCCCGTCTTTTTGCACCCAGACAATGGCGATGCGGCCCCTGTCATTCATCGCCACCTTTGCTTGAAACGCCAGATACCCCTCTTCGGAAAGAAAGGCTCTCTCTCCCCAAGCTCCCCCTAAGCTCCCTTTGGAGGCCTTAAGCTCCAAGGGAGCGACGTTATTTCCCACCACGGCAACGGCCTCCCCTGAGCCGTTGAAGGCGGCGTCCGCATCGATATCCAGCTCTCCCATGTAGACGGAGACGGGAAAAGTCCACGGCTTTCCGAAGAGGGAGGAAGAAGAAAAGATCGCCGCATAGGGCGGCACCACAAATCCTCCTCCCCACACCGCAAGGATCTGTCCGAGCGCATTGATCTTCACGTGGGGATCGGTGCAAATCTCATACAGGGCGCTTCTGAGCGCCTCCGGCGCCGACCAGCTCCCTTTAAAGCTCATCTGCGCCGTCCTGACACTTTGGTTAGAGATCCACACCGCCACCGTCTTCCCGGATCCGTTAAGGGCGACGTGCGAAGAAAAGGAGTCCTCGGAGCTATCCGAGATGATGAGAGGCGCCGACCAATTCTGACCGTTGAGAGCGGCTGCAAAGAAAAGAGAGAGCGCAAGCAAAACAATCCCCGTTCCTTTCATCCTGCCTCCTTAAATGGGTTTGGCTGCCGCCTGAAGAATCTGATGGCTTCCGTTGGAGCGGAGCCAGAGCGCCAGCGTCTGCCCGGCATTATTAAGGGCTGCTAGGGGACCGACGGCGTTCTGTCCCGGCTGCGACAAAACGGCCAAATCGGACCACGCCGAATAGTCGTAGGTAAGAGCAAAGATCAGCTCATTTCCCCACATCGCCTTGTTCCAGACGACGACGGCGCCGCCCGTATAGTTAAACGCAATGCGCACATAGTCCATGGGTCTTTCCGTGCTTGTTAAAAAAATCGGCGCCGTCCAGCTTCCTCCGAAGACAAGCGTCCCCATCTCGTACGCCGTCTTTTCTCCTACTGCGCGCCTCCACGAGGCGCGGACATTGCCGTAGGGGTCCATCAAGAGAAACGTCGAGGAGACGGCGGGCTTTTTGGAAAGATTCGCCCCGCTTCCCCACGCTCCTCCAAACGTCGACGTCCTGGCTTGGACGACGTCTTCCCGGATCCAGACGGCCGCCGTCTGCCCCGCGTCATTGAAGGCAAGGGCCGGAGCCGACGCATTCCCTCCTGTCGAAGAGAGCGCCTCTGCCGCTGACCAGCCTCCGCCGAAAAGAAGCGTTGCCGCCTCCACAAGGAAATAGCTCCCGTCGCTTTTGCACCAAAGAGCCGCTGCCTGACCGGAGGCATTGATGGCAACTCTTGGACTGTTTACGGCAGTTCCCAAAGACGTGAGTGAGACGGGCGCGGTCCAGCTCCCCCCGAAGACAAGCGTTGCCGCCAGGATGTCGGCATTGGCGCCGCTTATCCTTGTCCAGACAGCCACTGCTTGCCCGCTTGCATTGAGCGCCACTTGAGGCTCGGAAGAGAGGTCTCCTTGCGAAGAGAGGTCCACTGCCGCCGACCAACTTCCCCCAAAGCTAAGCGTCGCCGCCTGCACGACGCCGCCGCGCACCCAGACGGCAACCGCCTGCCCTGCGTCATTCAAGGCCGCCTTTGGTTCGGCCGCATCCGCTCCTGCCGCCGAGAGATCGACAGGAGTTGACCACACTCCCGAAAGCCCCGCCCGAAAAGAGAAGATCAAAAGGAAAAAAAGAGAGCCGAAAAGCCCCTTATTGCAAGATCGCATCGCCAAGCTCCACTGTGGGATAGAGGTTTTCATATCCGGCATCCGTTATGATGACAGTATCTTCGTAGCGCACCCCTCCTACGGAGGGGAGATAGAGCCCCGGCTCCACCGTAAAGACCATCCCCGGCTTTAATTGCAGATCTTTGTCTTGGCTCTTGACGTGAAGGCGCGGGGGCTCGTGCACCTCGAGTCCTACCCCATGGCCTAAGCTGTGGGGATAATACGCGAGAAGCTTTTCTTTTCGAAAGACTCTTCTTGCCGCCGCGTCCGGCTCTTTCACTTTGACCCCGGGCCGGCAGAGCTTCAGAGCCTCTTTCTGCGCCGCATGCACCGCCTCATAGAGCCTCCGCATCTTTGCTTTCGGAGGCCCCAAAAATAAGACCCGCGTCATGTCGGAGTGGTAGTGGTCCACCACGACCCCGATGTCAATCAGCACCGCATCGCCTCGCTTCAAGCGCGTCTCAGCGCTCCGGTAGTGAGGCATCGAGCTATTGGCTCCAAAGGCAATGATCGGAGAAAACCCCAGGCGCTCCGCCCCTTTTTTTAGACAGAAGATCTCAAATTGCCGGGCCGCTTCCCGCTCCGTCATCCCGACTCGAAGCGAACGCCTGATCTCTTCAAACCCCTGCCACAAAAGCCGAGCGCTTTTCTTGAGCGCCTCGATCTCGCCGGCATCTTTGATGACTCTAAGCTCTTTTAAGGGAAGAGCCCAAGGATGAAGAACCATCCGTTTTTTAAGCTCTTTGTAGCGCAAGTAGCTCGTCTTATGAGCATCGAAGGAAAGCCGCCCCGCCCCCTCCTTTTTCAAAAACGCCTGCAGCTTCTCTAAGCTCTGCAAGCTCACGGGAAGAGAGGCTTTTTCTTTGGCGGCCTCAAGATACCTTCCGTCGACAAAAAGATGCGTCTTATTGGGCGTCGCAACCAGTGTCCCTTCCGAGAGCTCAAGTCCCGTGAGATAGAAGAGATCGACCGGATTTTCAATCACGCACGCTGCGACTTTTCTCTCTTTTAGCATCCGTTGAAAGGCAACCGCTCGACCTTGTGCTTCCATGCCCATCCCCATTCAAAAAGGAAGATTGATCAAAAAATAACTTTAATTTTCAATGGAAATATTAGCAACCAAAAGAGGCGTTTTCCGATGAAGCTCTCTCTCTTTACCCTCTCTCTTTTCTTTCTGATGTTTCGCTCTTCATTGCATGGAGAGGTCTGGACGGCTCCGGCCGACATCTCCACTTCCGGCGTCAACTCCTCCTTTCCGGATGTTGCCTTAAATGATTCCGGCCAGATCGTTGCCGTCTGGATCGGGGATTCCAAATGCCGCGTCTCCACGGCAACGTTTGGAGGCAATTGGAGCGCGCCCGCCATCCTACAGTCTTCCTCCAATACAGCCTCGTCTCCCTCTTCTCTGATCAACGACAAAGGAGAGGCTCTGGCTTCATGGACCGAGGCAGTTTCAAGCAATCAAAAAAGCATCTTCGTGGCAACACTCTTGACCGGGGCAAACTGGTCAGACCCTCTTCCTCTTGCTTTAGGAAAATCTGTCGTCGGAGCCTCCTTTTCCATCTGCTCTATGGGGCACATCAATGCCGCAATTGAGACTTCCTCCTCATCAGGAATTCAAGTCTACAAGGCCTCCTTTGGAGGCAATTGGACCTCTCCTCTTAAAGTCGGAGACCCAACCTGTTCGCAAGTGAAACTCGGCTACAGGGAAAGCCCCCACATCGGACTCATCGGCATCATCTGGCGCACCTCTTCAGAACCCCCTCCCAAGCAACTGATTTTCGCCGAACTTCTCTCCCAGGTAGAGAGTCTTTCCTTCTCATCGACCATTTCGGGAACGCAGCTCTCTGCCTCCGGCCAGGATGCCGAGACGCCTCAACTTGCGTTAAACTCCAATCGGCAAGCCGTCGCCATTTGGTCGCGCTCGAACGGAACGAATAAGATCATCCAGACCTGTGAAAAACCCTCCGGCGGAAAATGGTCCACCCCTTTCGATCTTTCAGCGGCAGGACAGGACGCCGCCTCTCCTCAAATTATGATGAACCCATCCGGCCAGGCCGTCGCCCTC
>Ga0155347_115_pt1 | contig 8911 bp, 10 predicted proteins | sample RifCSPhighO2_02_FD_106315 | JGI IMG/M metagenome (GOLD analysis project Ga0155347, IMG submission 106315) | Chlamydiae bacterium RIFCSPHIGHO2_02_FULL_49_29 | reverse complement strand
TAACTCCTTGAATGTCATTGATCGCGGCAAGCATCTTTGCCTCATTGATCACGGCAAGCATCTTTGCCTCATTGATCACGGCAAGCATCTTTGCCTCATTCACTGCTGTTTTACTATTCTCTTGTATTAAGGGTTTACTATTCTCTTGTATTAAGGGTTTACTATTCTTTTGTATTAAGGGACATTTTTTAACACAGAACTCCCCATTGGGATCTTTCATCAAATAGACAGTAGCCTGCGCTCCCTGACCGATCTGTTCAATGACCTTAAATTTTCTTCCTTCGGAAAGCCCCTTGGCTATCATGCGGGTTTTTTCGTGGATAAAAGAGGGGTTGATCTTCATAAACTCATTCAAAAAATCCAGGGCGATTTTCCTGCCGGGAAGGAAGTCTGCAATCTGTTTCAATTCCCAGTGCGCCATCTGAATAGAACGGGGAAGATGGATTTGTAGGCCAAGTTCGTCAATGAGCAAAGAGTCGCCGTTCGACTCTTCTTTTCCCCTGTGAAGATCGAGCCCCCACGCATCCATTTTCCGTCTAAATTCGGCCTCTTTTTTTATCTGCTTAAAGAGTTTGAAGGTCCTCTTAAAGAGCTCCGTTTTCAGACCCTCGATGCGCAGGATCCGATCCCGGATCTTCGTAAGGCTTCCCTTTTTAAAAGCTCTTTGAGCCGCTGCCCGAAGAGAAAAGAGCGGCAAGGTCTCCCTGGAGACGGTAAAGGCGTCTTCGACGGTAAAGACGTCTTCGACGCGAAAGGCGCCTTCATTTATTCCTTTATTTATTCCTTCACTTATTGATTTAAACGTCATAATTTTAGGTATAAAGTTGGTTATCTCAAAATAGTCATATTATATTTTTAATTATAAAATATATTATATCAAAATAATTATATTTAATTCAACAAAATAAATTGATTAATAAAAAAATATGTTTATACCTTCTGCGCCGGACAACATGTTCTCCCCCGCAGAAGAACCTCTTCCGATCGCGAGTGTTGATGGATTTGCTTCGAATCTGATAAACTCGGTTTGCAACTTTTTGAACCCGGGCGCAACACATGCTAGAGATTGACTTGAGGGGCAAACGAGCATTTATTGCCGGAATTGGAGACGATCAGGGCTACGGCTGGGCCCTTGCAAAGGCCCTTGCGGAAGCCGGAGCGACCCTTCTCATCGGCACATGGACCCCCATTGTGAACATCTTTGAAACCTCCTGGCAGAGAGGAAAATTTGACGCTTCCCGCGTTCTAAAAAGCGGAAAGCTCATGGAGTATGCAAAACTCTACTCTCTGGACGCCGCATTCGATTCGCCCGAAGACGTGCCGGAGGAGATCAAAGAGAATAAAAGATATCAGGGCTCTCTTGGATACACCGTCTCCGAGGTGGCGGAAGCCGTCCGCAAAGAGTTCGGAAAGATCGATCTTCTCGTCCACAGCCTCGCCAACGGCCCCGAGGTTAAAAAGCCTCTTCTTGAAACCTCCAGGAAAGGCTACCTGGCAGCGGTGAGCTCTTCCGCCTACTCATTTGTGAGTCTGCTTGCCCATTTTGGGCCTCACATGCCCGCGCTCGGAGCGTCGCTCTCCTTGAGCTACATCGCCTCCGAGCGCGCAATTCCCGGGTATGGCGGGGGAATGAGCTCCGCCAAGGCCGCACTGGAGAGCGATACGCGCACCCTTGCTTTCGAGGCGGGCCGCAAATGGGGCGTCCGCGTGAATACGATCTCCGCGGGGCCTCTTCCTTCACGGGCCGCCAAAGCGATCGGCTTCATCGAAAAGATGATCGCCTATTCTCAGGCAAACGCCCCTCTGCCTTTTGCCATGAATGGGGAAGAGGTGGGCCATGCGGGGGCCTTCCTCCTCTCGCCGCTAGCCAGCGCCATTACCGGCGCGACCCTCTATGTCGACAAGGGCTTGCACGCCATGGGATTAGCCGTTGACAGCCCCGCCTTAAAGTAATCATTTCGCTTCGAATTGCTTATTAATAATAATATGAAGTATAATATTTGTTTAAAACAAGGATAATATGTCATTAAATATAGCAGCCTTTCGCAACAGATCTCGCTTCGCCCTCTCCTCTCCGCCTGCCGCCTCTTCTCCCTTCAATCTGCTTCCCATGGAAGTGATCGACTACATCTTTCAGGGGACGGAAAAATTGACTCCTTTGACTTGGGTTAATCGGAGCTTCTCTTTTCTTGCAAATGATCTTGCCAGGAGGCTTCTCATCCCTTTTTTAAAGGAGGGTCAACAAGAGGGGCTTGCGACGCTTTTGGATGAAGCGTGCGTCCGCTTTTTTATCGCAAAACCCGAACACGCGGCTCTTTTGCAAACCGCTGAAAGCGCTACCTTTCCCGAACATGCGCCCCATGTCGCAAGGATTGCCGAACTTCTCGTGGACTTCCTCTTTGAGCAACGAGAGCTTGTCACGGGAAACAAGCCCCCCTCTTTCAGATACTCTCCGGAAAACGTCGCAGCCGCGCTCACTGAGATCGGTTCAGTGCAATGGAGCGACAAGGAGTGCCGCGAGGCGCTTTTGGATTATATTCCAAGACGCTTCTATGAACAGTGCGAACTGGGTCTTTTTGCCCAAAGCGAGATCGCACATCTGAACGATCTCGCTATGCAGGAGTTGATCTCCGCAGCGCTCCCCTTGTCGATTGACTCCGGCGATCACTTCTTCTTTATCAACCTTCTTCACTTTCTTCGATCAAAGGAGCAGGCGAGCTCCTTTTTGTCTCACATGCTCACCATCGCCGCGAGCCGGGGAAATGCCGACATCGTCTACAAGGGCTTGTTGTACGCCCTGCCGCACGAGCTCTCCGTTGAAGATCTTACGGTTGTCATCGGCAATGCCAACCGATCAAACAACCCCGCCTGTTTGTCGTGCGCTCTGGATTTCGCTCCGGATCACGACCTTGTGTTTGACAAGGCAGCCGAATTCCTCTGCGGCGATTTACAACAAAAAGATGAAAAGATGGCGTCCGCGATTCTCAATCACCCCTTCTGCGCAAGAATCCCCCGTCATTTTATCCTCAATACCGCGCACGCGTTTTCTCTCAACGTCTCTACGATTCTGAAGTTCTTGGACAAGCGCTTTCCCTCTTCGGCTGCAGCTCAAAGCCTTTGAAGCGCTTCCTTTAAAGCAGGGATGATCCCGCACTCCGATGCGCTGGGCGCAAGGATATCGGCGCGGGCCTTTACCTCTTCCGGAGCCGTCTGCATGACAATCTTAATATCTGCCTTCTCAAGCATGGGCAGATCATTGAAATCATCCCCTGCCGCAATGAGAGGCGCTGTTGAATGAAAGGCTGCGCGGGCTCGATCCAAGGCAGTTCCCTTGCTTGCTTTGCGGTCAGTGATAAGAAGAAGATAAAACCGCTCGCACAAAGGGTCTCTGATCATGGAGACGGTGAGCTCCCGAAGGTGCAGGAGCGCTTCAAAAAGAGGAGTCATGGCCTCTTTGCTTCCAAAGCATTTGATCAAGGGAAAAGAGTCGCCTTCTGCAAAGGAAAACTCCTCTCTCTTCTGCCAGGGAGCTGGAGAAAAGCTCTTCAAGAGGTCCAGGTACCACGCGATCTCTTCCGGGAAGCGGCGCGGCCGATAGTAACAAAAGTCCCCTTTTTCAAAGCCTGCGTAGATTAAATAATCATAAGCGATGTTGCGGTACGCCTTCTCCAAAAAGGGAATGATCTTTGGGCTAAGATAGGCCCGGCTAAGAAGACGATGAGCGGGCATCTCAATGATATCGGCTCCGTTTTGAACGGCAAAAAGATAGGGAAAAGAGAGAGGGCTTAGAGACTGAAGGGTCCAGGAATAGACCCTCCCCGTGATAAAGAAGATACGCCACCCCTCCCGGGCCAGCCCTTTTAAAAACTGCGACACTTCCCAAGGAATCTCCCGGACATGGGCCGTCGTCGTTCCGTCAATATCAAGAGCAATCCATCCCTTCTCGAGCATAGAACAAAGAGTAGCAAACCTTGACAAAATTGCACAGCGTGCGATACTTGTTTTGAACAAGCCGGCCCCTAAGAGCCGGGTTTCCCAACGGGGGAGGGATGAAAAAAGCAGCTGTTTTTCTTTTTCTTTTTTGCTCTTGGATCTTTGTCTCCCTTCAGGCTCAAACAGCGCCCCCTTCCCAAGAAGCCGAAGCAGTGCAAACCGACGCTTTCTCTCCACAGGAGATGAAAGACGCGCGCCCTGAACCTCCCTCTTATGAGGCTGCCTTTTTCAAGATGATTCTCGCGCTTCTTCTTTTGCTTTTCGTCGTCTTTTTTGTGATCTGGGGAATCCGGCGCCTGGGGCGCGCGCGCATGGGTTTTTTGAAAGAGGTCAAACACATCCGCATTGTCGAAAGACGTCCTTTAAGTCCCAAGACCTCTCTTTATCTCATTGAAACGGGAAAGAGGCGGGTGCTGGTCGCGGAGTCGCAACTTGAGATCAAAGCTCTCACAACTGAAGAGCTTATAGAATCTTCACAAGAAACCTGAACCCGATCAGAGGCAGGACCACAAAGAGCAGAAGATTGAGAAGAAAGAGCAGATAGCCGATCAGAGTCATCACTCCATCGTCTTCTAAGAGTCCCAAAGCTAAAAAGGCAATGCCAAGAGCCGGAGTAAAATTGGTGCCCGGCGGCAAAGGCAGAGCCAGAAAGAGGCCTGTGAGGGCCATGCACACTCCGCTGAAGGCTCGAAAAAGGGGATGGTCGTGCAAAAACTGAAAGCGTGGCCGCACACATCTTTCGACCCTTTCAAGCAGCGCTGCGGAGCGCAAAAGAAGCCGGGCTAATTTCTTGCCGGAAAACCTCTTTTTTTTCACAAAGGGAGGAGCCCACATGCCCCGCTTCCGGATAATCTGAACTCCGTTTGTAAAGATCACGAGGCCGAAAATCAAAGAAAGACCGGGAAGGGCGACCCAGAGAATGAAGGGAAGAGAGAGCAGAAGCGCGACAAAGGCCCCTCCTTTGGGCCCCAAGCGCCGGAAGAGCTCGGGAAGGGTAACCTCTCTTTGACAATACTCCTCAGCAAGCAGGCGGCATTCTTTGGAGAGCGTTAACATTGAGAAGCCCTTAAAAAAAAATCGAGCAAGTAAAAGACTTGCTCGATACTTATGAGAAAAGTTTAAAAGATCGCTTTAACTCAAACAGCCGCTTTCTTTTTCTTGCGACGCACAGTCGTCTTCTTGGCTTTCGTTTTGCGAACTTTTCTCTTAGCTGCCTTTCTAACACTTTTTTTTGCAGCTTTTCTTCTTTTTGCCATAATCATGCACTCCTTGTTGATTGCAGATTTTAGTCTTTCACTCAAGTAGTGAAACAACCTAACTACTGCCTTCATTTTTCACTATACAACATTTCTAATTTTTGTATAAACTTTTTTTTATAATTAACTCATGGTTGAACAACGCATTCCAACTTATTTCATTTGAGAATGCATTGTGAAGCCTTTTTTTTAGGCCGTCGAAAAACGTGAGAAGCCTACGGTCAGCCATGTCAAACATCCCCTATTTGGAACCGTCCGCCGCCAAAGGGGCAGGACGGCGCATGTAAGCTCTCTTTGGAGCTTTGAGGAATGCGATCCCCTGCTTGGCCCGGAATTTCTCCGTTAAGGGATTTCGATTGAGTGTCCTTAAACGCAATTTTCTTTTGAGTAACATTTTTATTCCCTCCTCTTTATGTCCATCCTCTCAGGCACTTTTTTTCCCGGCGAAGTTCTTCTTTTAGAAGGCCTCCTGGAGAGAGCGCTAGCCTCAAGCTGCCTTTCGGGGCTGGAAACTCTCATCCTACACAATCGGGATAAATGGTAAAACATTTTTTTAAAAACAGGGAAAAGCGGCGGCTTGACTCAAGGAAACCCAAACGGATATAGTTGCTTTCATTGCATGACCTTCACAAGGAGATTCCTATGCGTTGGCTCTCTTTTTTCTTGGCTGCCCTGTTCCCCTTCGGCGGCACGCTCTCTTTAGCAGCAACCGGCGGCGCTTTGAATCCTTCTATAGAAACCCCTGTTCTGACGCTCTATTATGCACCCTGGTGCTACTACTCTCATAAGGTTCTGAATTACCTGGACCGCATTCATAAGAGAGTTCCCCTTAAGGACATTCAAAACCCCCTCTACAAAGAAGAGCTTATCCGCTTGGGAGGCAAACGGCAGATTCCCTGCCTGATCATCAACCAAGAGGCGCTTTATGAATCCAATGAGATCATTGCCTGGCTATCCCAGCATCAGGATCTTCTTGAGGATCGTTAACTCGGGTTAATCATCTTGGAAAAAAAAGAACCTTCCTGCCGGATCATTCAAAAAGCACCGTCTTCGGTCTTTTGAATGGAAGCAGGAAGGTGAGAAGCCGATTCTATCTCAAGCACTTAGCAATAGCAGGCTGTGAATGACACACGACCTCTATCCTTACCTCTTTTAGAGGGCCTGGTACCTTGAGAAGCTTAAGACAGGCGATGGACAGGGCCATCGCTATCAGAAAGCTATCGGCCTCTTTTAACTTTAATTTAACATGATTGCTTTAATTTTTAAAATAAATAATTTTAATTATATTTAAATTTATCTATTTTAATAATTTAAGAAAAAAGGTATTCTTGTTTTCATGAATTTTCTTTTCTCTTTTCTGCTTTTTTTCTCTTCCCTCTTTTCTCCGGCGCATGCTGCGGCGGCCTCTCAAGATAACGAGAGAGAGAGGGAGGACTACCTCTTCCTTCAGCAGGAAGAGGGCGGCGCCGATCGCATCCACCCCGAGCTTCAGATCTATGTGCAAAACGTCGGAGAGCGCATCGCTCGCTTCTCTAGCCGCCCCCAACTCCCCTTTGAATTTACGGTCTTAGACAATCCGGTACCCAACGCCTGGGCTCTTCCCTCGGGAAAGATCGGGATCAATCTGGGCTTGCTGCTGGAGCTTTCAAGCGAAGCTGAACTCGCCGCTGTGTTAGGACATGAGATCGCCCACGCTACAGAGGGACATACCTTGCAGCAAATCAAAAGAAGCGCAGTTCTTGAGTTTCTACAGGAAGGCGTGCACGCGCTTGTGCAAGAATACTGGTTTAGTCCTCTAGTCGACCAGAGTACGACTTTGAGCCGTCAGCTCATCTTGCTCAAATATAGCCGCACGCATGAACTGGAAGCCGACCGTTTGGGCATAGACACTATGGAACAAGCCGGATACGACCCCGAGGCTGCCGTAGCGTTGCAAAAAGACTTCCTTAGGCTCTACAAGGAAAAAAGAGAGGGCTGGCTCGCCGGGCTTTTTGCGACCCACCCTCCTTCTGAAGAGAGGGTCGAGGCCAACCGGCTTACCTCTTCCCGCTATTCAAAAGGAGGAGCGAAGGGCTTCAGCTCCTACGACCGGGTTGTGGCTCCCATCCGCGAAAAAAAGAGCGCTTACGAAGCTGTCACCAAGGGAAGAGCGGCGCTTGGCAAAAAGAAGTTTTGCAAGGCGCTACGCTACGCCGAAGCGGGTCTTGCCGTCGAACCCAAAGAGCCCCATCTGCATCAACTCAAAGGAGAGGCCCAGGCCCTTCTCGGCAAGTGGGAGGAAGCTTTAGCCTCGCTTTCCCTCTCCATCTCCCTCAATCCAGATTACTTCGCCTATTATCTCGATCGCGCCGCCATCTTCGATAAGCTGGGAAACGAGCGCGAGGCTAAAAAAGATCGAGAGAGCGCTCAGAGGCTCCACCGCGATCAAAATGATCCCCGGCGGCATGATTCCTGACTTGACATCCTCCCCTTCCTAAAGGAAGGAGATTCCTACGGCCTTCAAATCGAGCGTTAAATTTTTCCCATCCAAAAATTACCCCCTTTTGCTACGCTGTTACAAGCTCACCGTTTTTAAGTCCGCTTGAATACGCACAATCAAACATAAGGATCAAATTTCGATGAGAACTTTTCTCGCTTCACTTCTCTTCTTGATTTTTACCCTTGTTCTTCCTGCTGAAATCATCGAGATCAAGCGGATGGAAGAGATAAATAGCCACATCAAACCCGATACGCTTATCCTGTTGGATATCGACAACACTCTGATCGAACCCAAGCAGGAAATGGGAAGCGATCAGTGGTTTCACTATCTCATCAAAAAGTATCAAAGGGAGGGAATGGATGCCCATCATGCCCTGGAAAAAGCTCTTTCCGAATGGTTTGCCGTACAAAGCATCACAGAGGTTCGTCTCGTAGAAAAAGGAAATGATCGATGGGTGCAAAGGCTGCAGAGTCAACATTTTCCCGTCATGGGACTGACCACCCGCTTGCCGGAACTTTCCATCAAAACCATTGAACAGCTGCGCTCCGTCTCCATTGACCTCTCCAGGTCTTCCCCCTTTAAAAAAGAGTATGCCTTCAACACCACCAAGCCTCTTCTGTACCGAAACGGCATACTCTTCACCTCGGGAACCCATAAGGGGCGCGCTCTTTTCACCTTTCTTCAGCATATGGGGCACCGTCCCAAACGGATCCTCTTCGTTAATGACAAAGCCTCTCATATTCAAGAGGTTGAAGAGAGCGCACGCATACAGGACATTCCTTTTGTAGGCTTGCGCTACGGCTATCTGGACGAGAAAGTAAAAACATTCAAACCGCACATCGCAGAGATTCAGTTTGCTCATTTCGCCCGTCTTCTCTCCAATGAAAAAGCGCAAGAGCTTTTTAAAAAAAACTCTCCGTTGAATAGTAAAAACCCGGAATAACGGAATGCCGATACCTCTATATACGCAAGTTGACTCAAGAATCGGTTTTGGGCCGCGTCAAAGCCTCGGGATTGGCCTATCGTAAGTGAGTTCATATTAGTTTAATATTGACCCATTTACGATATGTTTGTAAATGTTTGTAAAATAGTTAAAAAAACAGCATAATCAGTTATGATTATATATTTATTAACCAGTAACAATTTCATATAAGGAGAAAAACATGTCAAACCCAACCCAAAA
>Ga0155347_133_pt2 | contig 11278 bp, 13 predicted proteins | sample RifCSPhighO2_02_FD_106315 | JGI IMG/M metagenome (GOLD analysis project Ga0155347, IMG submission 106315) | Chlamydiae bacterium RIFCSPHIGHO2_02_FULL_49_29 | reverse complement strand
CCCTTCCTTCGAAATTAATTCCAACCTGGGAGCCGCCTCCTCGAAATCCGGCTGTCAAAAAACGTACAAAGTCGAGTTTAAAAAAAACTTCTGTTTTTGCTCACGCAACTCTTTTAAAAAAAGAGAGCAGTACTGCATCCTGTTGTCATCATCCGTTTGTTCTCATGAACGATCTTCAGATCTTTTTCCTATGCAAAGCAGAGACAGCGGGAGGGATGAAAAATCCCTTCTCCTGGCGACTGAGTTTAGAAAAGACGGGAAATCTCTTTTTGACGCCTCTGCGCGCTCTTTGGCATGGAAGAGAGGTCAGGATGAACTACACGCTTTTGAACCAACTCGAAGGAATCCACCACGTTGCCTCTTTTCACAAAGAGGGGGAGCTCCACTGCAGCCATACTCTGCCGGCTCTACACTCTTCTCACTCCCATCCCATCCGCACGGCGCTCTTCATTCTGGGTCTTCTCCGCTCTTCAAAAATTGATCAAACATGGTCATACATAACCAAATGATCAACTTTTGATCGAGGGCTATCATGCCCTCGGTTTAATTTCCTGGTGCTGCGAATTATTTCGCTGTTTTGCCTTCGCGGCGTAACAAGTACGCCGCCAGGTAAAACACACCAAGCCCATCGCTCTTTTACAAAAGCGAGGTCTGAGCCGGACACTATCAAGGGATATTCTCCCTCGTTTTTTTGAAGAAGATCTCGCAAGATCTTCCTCAGACCGTTGATTGCGGAATTTTCGTCGCGAATGTGTTCGGTCTGACACTGAGGGCATTGCCATTGTCTCAATGAGACGTGAATTCCATGTTCTTCTACATGAAGGCAATGACTACAGGTTCGGGTTGTCCCTTTTTCGTCAAATTCAAGATAGATTTTTCCCGATTTACGAGCTACCCAAGAGAGGGTGTTTTTCCAACGACCGATCAGAGATCGGTTGTTCATAGCTCGCCGCATTGGTTTGGTGATTCCGGCGCCATTCGGTGTATAGTTTCCGATACCAATGCAATCGTAATCTCGAAAAAGGCGATGAGCGCTCGTATACATAAACGTCTTAGTCTGTTCTCGGCGTTTGCGTAAAGCGCATTTAAAGGAGTCATCGTATTTCTTCCATTGTTTGGAGGGAAGGTAAAATTCTTTACCCGTAGGGGTCCCTTTCTCATCCAAAACAGGAGATTTTTTAGATTTCTTATTACAGCGATCTCTTTTACTTTTTAGTTCATCTAGACGGCGATCGTAAGTTTTAATCCATTTTGGAGCTGCGATTTCAATGGCTGTGCCTTCTGTATCGACGCCGTAAGCGAGATTTTTATGATTAGGGTCTAGCGATAGAATTTTAGAAATAGGCTTGCGGATGGGGAGTTCTTTTTGAATGGTGAAAACAGCGTAGTAGTTTCCTAACTCCGAAACAATGCGCAGATTGCGAAGAGTTTTTCCTTTGAGAAGATGGGCTTCCGGAAGATCAAGAACAAGGAAGCGGTGTTTCCGGTCTTGTCCCATGCCAAGAGACAAAATGAGTGATGTCTCTTGGATCTTGAAACCTTTTTCCGGCTCGTCGTAGAGAAGAGAAAACCAATCTCGCCTCCATGCCCGAAATTTGGGCCAGCCCATCTGTTTGCCCTTTCGTTTCCCCTTTTTTGATTTTTGGTGTACTCGGATAGCTTCGCTTAACCTTAAAGCGGTATTTTTTAATGGAGAGGAGTGAACTACTTTTAGAAATGGATGCTCCACTTTTAGCGTTGGAAGTACATTCCTGAGGCCTCTTTTTGTATAGATGGTTTTTGATGCTTCCGGATTTCCCGAGTGAATAAATTCTCGTTTGAGTTCTAAACTTTTTTCCAACAAATGATTGTAGAGCCAGTTGCAAATGCGCGATTGTCCATCGAGTTCGCTGAGCGTTTGAGGGTCTGCCGTGACTTGCATCTTGAGAACTAGATTCTCTTTAGACATCAGCGACAGCCTTTTGAAGATTTGTCATGAGCTGTTTGTTTTTATGACTTCTGGAGCCATAGAGTCTTGCAGAGAAGACGGTGATGATTTCCAAAACATCTTTGGCGAGCTCTTCTTCAAAGGAGGGCTCATCTCCCTGGTTAATGATCACTACCTCGACGTTTTTGGCTGCGCAAAGGGAAAAAACAAGGTCGGCTCCAAATCGCAAAAGGCGATCTTTGTGAGTGAGGACTAAACGGCCGATCTGTCCATTCATAATCTGCTCGAGTAATTGCTTTAGACCGCGTTTATTGTAATTCATCCCGGATCCGAGATCTTTCGTCACCGAAAAGGTCCACCCCTTTGCAGAGCAGTAAATTTCTAACATATGGACTTGCCGTTGTAAATCTTCTTTTTGATCGTGACTTGAAACGCGAGCGTAAGCAACGGTCGGGCGATCGGATGATTTATTATTGAGATCGAATGGCTGCAATTCATGCACGGCATAGCGACGCTGGCCACCTTGCGTACGATGAGAGGGAGTAATTTTCTTTTTTCTTTCCCAGCGACGGAGAGTTTGGGGAGAAACGCCCAAACATTTTGCTGCTTCTTGGATGCTCAAAAACTTGTTCATATTGATAATATATGATCAAGCTTGAATAAGTTCAAGAGATGCTGTTACAAGCCCCTGCCTTGTTCTCGGCACGCTCTTTAAAACGCTCGCCTACGCCGTCTCAGAGACGACCGTGAAACACCACAAGATGGTCAAGCGGCACTTCACGCCAATCGATCTCTCGGTCGGTTCTTTAGAGTCTCCCATTGGCCCTCTCACTGCTTGGGTCCGCTTCCAGGAAGCGTTAAACAGTTACAGTCCGATCCATCCGAAGGTGCGCCATCTCTTCGTCTTTGGGGATTCGAAACTGGAATTGACCGCTGCGCATCCCCTCTTTTTGAAAACCCGTCCCAAAAAGATGGTGCTTGTGAACACGAAAATCAGAGCCTGCTCCGAATCCTGCGTCCTAAACCTTCCTCTGATCAAAAACCTCCGGGACTGGCTCTTCAACGATCTCGACAGAGAACTGGCAAAAACCGGGCTCTTTGAAAGACGCGAACAGAGGAAAGAGAATCAGACCTTTGTGGTGCAGCATCCTGCCGCAAGCATTCCGGAGGCTTTAACCAACCGCCCTCCCCTAAGGAGAAATCACAAGCCCTATCACCGCATCTACTCAATGGCTCTTAAAGCGAGGGAGGAGCAGATCCTTCCTCCCTCCTAAAGAAAAAAATTATTCCCGTCCGGGCGGAGGAATTTCTAGGCCGGAAGTGATGGGTTGGACATGCATCTCAACTTTGCCCGTGATTTTATTAAAGCGGTATTTGGGGCTCATCAACTCATATTTTGGCAGGACAAAATAGAGACCGACCAGGGAAATGAGAATCAAAACGACCCATCGAATAAAACAGGGGAAGTTAAATTCATGCGTGCATTCTTTTTCTGGCATAGAGGAACCTCCTTATAAAATGCCTATAAAACAGGCTTATATAGGTAAAAAAATATTTGGTCAAGCTGCAGGCAAAGAGAAGATCTTTCTTTGAAGCAGCGCCTCTCTCAGCTGTTCGTAGGAGTGGAAGGGAATGCCGTCGATGCCTAGCAAGCGCGCGGCCCGAATATTTTGTTCCTGATCATCAATCAAAATGACCTCTTGCGGCGACACCTTGAGGTTCTGGAGTAGGATCTTGAACGCCCTGCGATGCGGTTTGGCTGCCTTGATTTCACAGGAGAGCAGGACGGGATCAAAGGGTTCGTAATAGCCCAGCTTTTTCACATAGCGGGCCTCTCTTTTTGAGATGTTGGAAAGAAGAGCTACCCGATACCCCTCTTTTTTAAGAGCCCGGACAAGCTCCATCATATGAGGTCTTCGATGCACCGAAGAGAGGATGCGCTCATCCACGTCTTCCATCCACTTTTCGGGAAGAGTCAGCCCCCTTTTTTTTGAGGCCTCTTTCCATGCTCTCTCTTCGCTTCTTCTCTTTTTCTTTTTCACTTCGCGCAAAAGAGAGAGGGCCTCCTCCTCAGAAAGAGAGAGCCTTTTTTGAACAAAGGCGATCACCTCTCTTTTGTCCACCGTCGAGAGCACTCCTCCGTAATCAAAGACTAAGACGGGTTTAAGAGAACTCGACTTTGTACAATTTGCGACAGCCGAATTCCGAAAAGAAGGCGCTTCACTCCTTTCTTTGAAGAAAGGATGCCAAAAGAGAGCGGAGAAGAAGAGAAGAAAAAAAATATTCATTTTTCGGAGTTGAAGTAAAAACGAGAGCTTGTCCGAAAGCCTGACCGGCGCAAAGCGGATTCCAAAGCGACCTCAGAAGCAGCGTCTCCCTGACGTTGAAGAGTGATCTTCATCGCCGCTAAGTCTTTTTTGTATCTTGCTTTGCTTTGACGAAAGTCCCAAAAACTGCGCTCTTCCTCTCCGAATCCTTCCCGGCTTCCCTCCTCAAGCCCCTTTTGTATCCTCACGACAGATCCTAAGCGTTCGGCCAAAGGAGCTACCCGGGAAACCGCCTCGCTCAAAGTGCAGTACTGGTGGCGATTCAAAGGGTTCTCTCCCAGCCTGAATCCAACTCTTTTCTCTTTTTCTTCAACAATTCTTAAAAGCTTCTTTCTTAACCTCCGGAAAGTCTCAGCTTGACAAGGGAGAAGCTGATTAAGAGAGGCCCTGATCCAAAAAGGATGAACATTCTGCTCCAGCAGTTCTTCATCAATGAGCCAACAATAGCTTTTCATTGCCTCTCCATAGGCTTTCCCCAAAGCAGTCACATTAAAGGCCTTTTGGGCATCATGAAATTTACGAACAGAAGCAATGAAGGTCCCCAAAGATAGCGTCATTTTAAGATCCTGCGTTTTTTGCAACATCTCATAAAGTTGAGGTAACATTTCGGGCTGCGACCGTCGGATTCGAAAATTTTGTTCGTCGTCCATAGCGCTTTGGCTATGGACTTCTCACAAACTTTTCGACTCCTTGGTCTCGCCGCGAAATGTTTACCTCAACTTTATGAGAAGTTGCCGTTTTTTTGTTTCTTTATTTCGAAGAGCAGATGGCAACCGAAGAGCTGCTTCCGATACGGTTTGCCCCCGCTTCGATCAGCGCCAGGGCAGTCTGATAGTTCCGAATCCCACCCGATGCCTTCACGCCGAACTTTTCTCCTACTGTGCGGCGCATCAGTTTGACAGCCTCAACAGTGGCCCCTCCAGGCCCGAATCCGGTCGACGTCTTCACGAAATGAGCCCCTGCATCCACGGAGAGCTCGCATCCCTGTACAATCTCTTCATTGGAAAGATAGCAGGTCTCCAGGATCACTTTGATGACCAAAGAGGGAGCGGCTTCCACCACTTGGTGGATGTCGTCGTAGACGGCGCGCCAGTTTCCGGCCTTCAACAATCCGATAGGAAGAACCATATCAAGCTCCGTCGCTCCATCGCTCAGAGCCAGTTCAGCCTCTTTGGCTTTGGTCTCAGTGAGGTTGCTTCCCAAAGGGAAGCCTACGACGGTGCAGACACCTACCGCAGAGCCGTTGAGCCCGGCTGCAATTTTTTTGACCCAGAGGGGATGGACGCAAAGAGCGGCAAATTTAAAGGCGAGCGTCTCTTCAATGAGTTTATCGATCTCATTTTCGGTTGCCTCCGGGCGCAGCAGCGTATGATCCAAGTAACGATTGATCAGTTTCACGGTTTGAAATTTAACAAAAAAAACTGTTATTTGAAAAAGAATTATGCATATGAATGGATAGACTCCCGCTACTCTTTCAGAAAAAAGACGACCAGCTTTTTCCACTCCCTTTTTTTAAAAAGAGGGCGAATCTGCTGCTCTTCAATTTGAAGATAGGCGGCAAAGTCGGAAATCAAAGGGTCGAGCTTTCCCTGTTTGGAATGGGTGGTTAGCTTCTCGGAGAGGTCTTTGATGAAATCGAACCAGACAAGGCTCTTTTTGCGCATCTTTTTCAATTCGCTTCGCAAATTTCCTTCGCCCAAGATGAATTTTAAGAAAAGAAGAGGCGGGACGCTCTTTTCGATCTCTTTGCCCTCCCGCCGAAGCAAAGAGCTGTCTCGAAAGAGCTCTCCCACCTGTTTTTCGGCAAGCGTTCGGATGACCTTGCAGATCAATCCTTTCTCTCTTGGTCCAATGGGAAGCGGGGAAAAAGGCGGCGCTTGATCTTTCAAAAGAGCGCTCGTTTCAACAGGTGAAACCGGTCTCAAGAGGGGCATCGCTTCATCATCGCGTCCTTCGGCGGAAACCTCTCCCTTAAGGCAAGGGTATTTCAACATGCAAAATTCCGGATTTTCAAGCCCGGGTTCACTTCCCTTCTCTACCAAAACGGATTCGAAAAGCGGCACTGAGGGCTTCTCTCCCAAGGCCTTCGGCTCTTCTAGAGGAGGACAAAGAACAACTTTCCTTTCGCGATCGCCTCTCTCTTTTTTGGGAGAACGCAATGCGGAGACATTTAAAGAGCTGATGAGAGGATGGAGCTTTTCGACAAAGAAAAGATAAGCTCGGCGAGCGCTCTTTTTCAACAACTCCAGGTCTGAAAACCCTTCTCCTTGAAAAAGCGATTGAATAAAACGACTCTCTTTCAAACTCTTTTTCTCCGTGCATGCAAAGCGGAGCTCTTCAAACGTTCTTTTTGCGCAGATCTCAACTGTGGAATCGATGAGTCCTGTCCAGGAAAGAAGATAGCGAAAGACTCTTTCAAGAGAGCTGGCTGTGTAAAAGCCCCGGGCGGTCCAATAGGAGCTTTGATGAATCTTAAAGACGATCTCTTGAAGGGAGTGGTCTGTGATGTTCATCTTTTTTAAGAGCTCCCTCTGGAATGGAAAAAGACAAGCGCCGCTCTAAGAGAAGCGATCAGAGAGCGCATCAAGATGAAAAAAGAAAGTATGATAAAGACGGGAAGAGAAAAAAGAAAGAAAAGAGCCCGGAAGACTTTTCGACGAAGGCGCCGGCTCTCTCGCTCAGGATCAAGCGGGATGAGTGCAACGCAAGAGAGCGATGAAAAAGCCTTGAGGTGAGAAGCAATCCTCCCTAAAGGTTTTTCAGGGACAAGGAGAAAAAGACGCCACGCACGGGCCCAGCGCGCGCCGAACCAAGAGACGATGTCTCCTTTTTGAACAAAGAGGGAGACGTCCGGCGGCGTTTTAAGAAGAGCGCTTTTTTTCTCATAGCAGAAAATGACGTGTCTTCCTAATGCAGCAGGGGTATAGGCGCGTGCCGTCTGCACAAGATCAGGAAAGTGGGCAACCGTTAAGAGCGTCAAGGAGCCGCCCAAACTGATGCCGCTCACCTCAATTTCGTGTCGCGACCCCGCCCGCTCTTGCTGCAAAAAAGAAGAGAGCCGCTTCTTCGCAAAGAGACTAAAAAGGAATTCTCCGATAGAAAAGAGCGGCGCGAAATCGGTCCAAAGGTCTAGAGGAGACCAGGATGCGGTGGGTTGCGCCGTTCCCGGAAAGAGCAGAAGAAGGCGCGCACCTTTGGGAGAGCCTTGTTTTGGCTTAAGAGCAAAGGCAAGAAACGGAGCGCCTAGCCACCGGGGAGTCAAGGAAAGCCTTTCCACGCAACAAGAGATCATCTCCCAACACCCTTGAATTTTCTGCGGGATTTTTAACTCCTGCCCTTGTTCCGGCTCAAAAAAGGGAAGGAGCGTTAAGAGATGACCCAGCAGGATTTCGGAGAGCCTCTCTTTCCAAGGGTTCCCATGGTTTTTTTGCAGTCGTTGACAAAGCGCAGTCCCCAGCGTTTCGATCTCCGAGCAGATCTCCTGCATCAAAGCGCTCTCTTTTTTGAAGAGAAAGGCCTTTAAAATCCGAAAGGTCATCACTCTGAAGCTACAATCCCGAAATGAAGGAGTGCCCATGAACCAGCGCAAAATATTTTTCGCGTCCTCCCCTTTTTGAAACTCACTTTTGGCAAACAGAGGAAAAGAGCCGCCAAAAGAGAGGGACGAAAGAGCCTCAAAGAGCCTCCTCACAGCTTGCGCAGTAAGAAACGTGCGCGCTCTGATTCCCCAGGCGCTGAGAAGCTCTCTTGCAGCTCTTTGAAAGAGGTTCTCAAACCTCTCCCGATCATCGACAAGAGCACTGAGAGCTTCCTTTAGAAAAGAGGCAAGCCGCTCCTCTCGTTGTCCTCGAGAAACCAATCCGAGCCGCAATCGGATGAGAAAAGAGAGCTTTTGATCAAAAGAAGAGATGACCGGCGTCTCATCCCGGGCGGCATATAGGGCCGGTTGAAATGTCGCAAAATCCTGATATTGTGCGACATCTAAAACCCGATCTTTTGATGATAGTTTATGATACATAATCAATAATTGTTATTAATTTATCTTTTTTAATTTCAGAAATATGATAGATAAAAATATATTCTCCTATTTCGGCAAATAGATCAACACTATACCAAACCCGCCAAAAGAAGACAAAAACTCTTGCACCTGCTACAGTTTTCTTACGACTCAGTGAAGGACTATTCTGTCTCTATGAGACATAAACTTCTAGATGTTGTCTTTGAAAAAAACCCTTCTTCCTCAGTCATTCGCAAGTTGATCCAGGGAATTAGCGAGGATGCCTGTGAAAAAGAGGGAATGCCTCCCATTGAACCTTTTGCCTTTTTGATCCGTGACGATGAGCGCAACCTCATTGCCGGCGTGGCCGGAGCGCAATTTTTCGGCTCTCTCTATATCGACCAGCTCTGGGTGGATAAAACAGAGCGCACAGAGGGGCTGGGAAGCGATCTGATGAAGCGGTGCGAAGAGTTCGCCAGGGAAAAAAATTGCTCTTTCATTACACTCAATACCATGGACTTTCAGGCTCTTTCCTTCTATCAAAAGCTCGGCTTTTTTGTAGAATTTCAAAGCAGGGGCTATACCCATGGCTCCATCTGTTTCTACTTAAGAAAAAACTTGTAGAAATAAAATTTTTCCTATAATCAGGTAAGTATCCAACATATAGGAGAAGGTCATGGATCTTTCACTCTTTTTAGCAAGGTTTTTCGGACTCTATCTGCTGATTGTCGCAGCTCTTTGGCTCATTAGACAAGAACAGATGAGAGATCTCGTCAAGGAGCTCTTTTCAAGACCCGAAGTGCTGGCCGTGACCGGAGCCATCAATTTGATGCTCGGTCTTGCAGTGGTGATCAGCCATCCCGTTTTTGAGTGGAACTGGCACGGATTGATCACGCTGCTTGGCTTTCTTGCCATCCTCAAGGGGGTTCTACGCATCGGCTTTCCGAAGCAAGATAAGAGAATGGCTTATGCTCTCGTCAAAGGATCCAACTACTGGGTCTCTTTTGTGATCATGCTGATCATCGGCCTCTACCTCTTTTATATCGGCTTCTACGTGTAGCCAAAAAGCCGGCAGCTCTACCGAACGCGCTTCAAAAGGGGGATTTGGGCCGACGCGAAAGCTCCCCCCGGTTCGACGATCGCACGTCAGCCCTTGGGTAGCTTTGGTATATCGTCTTTTAAACACTGCTTAGCGGTTTTAAACGGCGCACCAGGCGGACTCCAAAAGGCGTGAGAAGAGAGGTGAACAAGATCGTCAAGCTCAAAGCGCTGTAGACCCCTTGGCTCAAAACCTGTTTTTGGGAAGCGAAATCTAAAACTATGATGGACGCCTCGGCTCGAGGAAGCCGGCTCACCGCAATGAGAAGAGAGGTGTGCACGGAGAGATGGGACCATCTTGCCGGATAGTAGTTGCCGATGAGCTTACCCAAAATGGCTGCTCCAAGGATTGCCATGAAAAACAACCAAGACCCTTCCATGGCAGGAAGAGAGATGCGATAGCCGACGTAAAAAAAGAAAAAGGGGATGAAAAAATCAAAGATCGCTTGCATGGAGGCGTCCATTTTCACCGCCTTGGGATCCCGGCTGAAGGCCATCCCGGCAAAGAACGCTCCAATGGCAAGGGAAAAATTTAAAAGGGCCGCAATCGAGGCAATGATCAAGCCCATTCCAATCACGCTAATCATCGAATCAGGCATCTTTTCATAACGAATCAGCTTTTGCATCAAAAGCGGTTCAATGAAAGAAGAGAAGAGATAACAAAAGAGCGCAAAGAGAGCGAGAGTCAGCAGGAAAACCGGAAGAGCGAGGGAATAGAAAGGCTCTTCATTGAGCCCATGAAAGAGAAGAATCATAAAAAAAATCGCCGCCAGATCATCGATGAGAGAGAGATCGAGCATGAGAGCGCCCGTCTTGCTCTCTGCCAGCTCCCCTTTTCTCAAGGCAGCGGCAGAGACCGCAATACTTGTTGCCAGCAGAACCAGAGCGATGAAAAGGGATGCATTAAGGGAAAATCCAAAGAAAAGGGAGACAAAGATGCAGGGGAGAATGCTAAAAATCACGTTTCCCAAAGCAATCAGCCACACTTTCGGAAGAAGCGTTAAGAGTTTTTTAACATGGGCCTCCAGGCCAATCTGAAAGAGCAGTAAAATCAGGCCAATCTTAGAGAGATTCTCCAAAAAAAGAGCGATCTTGGGAGTGATGAACAAAAAACGCTCGTCAAAGAGGCGCACTCCCCAGCCAAACAAGAGAAAGCCCACAACCGGCGCAATCTGAATCCGCTTGAAAAGACCCTTAATTCCTAAAAAAAGAACAAGAAAAAGGCCTAAAATCAGGTGCTCTTCGATTTGTAGATTCACACCTTTGATAGATAAAAGAAAAATGACTTCCAATCAAGATTCAAACGCACCCGTCCGGGTGCGACGAAAAGAAGCAGGATGAGCCTTTTCGTTCAACATGTGGGAGCGCCCATCCTGCAAAAAAAAAGAAGTGTTAGAAGCGTGGCCTTCTGGGACCGCCAAAAGAGGAGCGCTCTCTTGAAGGTTCTCTCTTTTCCTGGGGACGCGCTTCATTGACAACGAGAACCCTCTCTCCAATTTTTTTTCGGCTTAACTCTTCGATTGCTTTCTGAGCATCTTGTTTGGATTCCATTTCGACAAATCCAAAACCTCTTGACCTTCCTGTCTCGCGATCCGTAATCAGTTTCACACTTTTAACGGCTCCATACTCTGAAAACAGTCCTTCCAATTCCTGTTCGGAATAACTGAATGGCAGGTTGCCAACATAAAGCTTAATCATACACTATCTCCATATTGCGGTTTAACTTATGCAGCAACTGTTTAATATCAATTGGTCTGAATAGACTTTGCAAAGAAAAACCTAATTTTGTTCTTTAGGCTTTTAATGAAGGGATTCTCCCACGATTAAAAAAGCACCCTACCTTATACCAGCTGCCTCGATTTCCCGCAAATTGAATTTTACGAATTTTACGAATTTTTCATCCGGAATGGATGTGTGCAAGAGCTTCTT
>Ga0155347_137_pt1 | contig 12113 bp, 11 predicted proteins | sample RifCSPhighO2_02_FD_106315 | JGI IMG/M metagenome (GOLD analysis project Ga0155347, IMG submission 106315) | Chlamydiae bacterium RIFCSPHIGHO2_02_FULL_49_29 | reverse complement strand
ATGAGACAACCTCGTACACGTAGGTAACTCCGGTAGTTTTGTTTACATGATTGACACGGTATGCGCTATCCCCCTTTTTTTTTGTGGTTACAATTGCATGAAAAAGAGAAAAGCCAAGCACAAAATGGATGTATACACAAGTTGACTCAAGAATCGGTTTTGGGCCGCGCCAAAGCCCCGGGGTTGGCCTATCGTAAGTGGGTCCATATTAGTTTTAATATTGACCCACTTACGATAGGCCAACCGCGGGAGCTTTCGCGCTGGCCCAAAACCGCTTCTTGAATCAACTTGTGTATAACACGCTTTTTTTTAGTGGATTGCAGAGAACTTAGTTACAAAACTCGCGGGAATTCAGGTTGCAAAGTTGGGAGAGGGTCGTCATAATGCGCGGCATGCGGTTTTTCTTTGGGGTGTTTTTTCTCTTTGCGGGGTTGCATGCCGGCGATTTTGAGCAGCTGGTGGGGAGCCCGGAGTCGGTGCGGACGGCGGAAGATTGGGAGCACTTAAGCTTTTACAAGAGGCTCTATGAAAAAAGCCTTTCTTTGCCCTTAAGGGAGAAGGAGGCCATTCCCGCAATCTTTCATCTCATTTGGCTCGGTCCCGAACCCTATCCGAAGGCCTCTCTTGCACGCTTGCGCAAGTGGCAAAAGCTCCATCCGGGCTGGACGTTTTATTTCTGGTCGGATTGCTGCCGTCAGCCGCCTTTTCCGTCGTTGGCGCTCAGATCGGTGGTGGATTTTGAATGGGAGCTTCTCGGCTCTTCTTACGATGCAGCGGACACCTTAAAGGAGAAGGCCTTCCTTTTAGGGTTGGAGATTCTCTTAAAGGAGGGCGGGGTCGTCATCGATCACGACGTTGTGTTTAAACAGCCGCTCTCGGAATGGAGCCGGCGTCTGGATTTCTTTGGAATCTTAGAGCCTCCGGAGAGTTCTTACTTTAGCTCTTCGCTCTTTATCTCTTCCCACTTGCTTGCAGGCAGGCCGCGCCACCCCTTTTTTAAAGAGGCTGCTGCATGGTATCAAAGGGAGGGCGAGCTCTATGGGCGGTTTTTTCCCGGAGACGGACCCAAGGAGCGCGTCCAGCGCACCCGCCAGAGGATGTATGAGGCCATGCGCCATGGCGAGAAGGCGCTCGGAAGCAGGGAGAGTCGCGACTGCCTCTTTCCCGCGGGCTTGGTGACCCGGCACTTTAGGGAGGGGAGTTGGACTGCCTTTGAGACGATCCGGGAAGAGAGATTGAGAAAGAGCATTGACCAGCTGGATGGAAAAGTGAGTTTGGCGCAACTGCTCCTCTTCGGGGCCCTGTTTTTGATGGGAACCGTTTTTCTGGCAAGGAGGCGCAGATGAAGGTTTTTTTCTTCTTTTTTCTCATTGCCGCTCCCCTTCTGGCCTTTGATGACTTCGATCAGTGCATGGGGAAGGAGAGCGGGTTTTACCGCTATCTTCAAAAGCCTGAAGATCTTGCGTGTCTGACGCGGTTTAGGGAGATCTATGAGCGCAGCGAAGATCTGTTGGCGCATCCAAGCGGCGAGGGCAAAATCCCAAGGGTCGTCCATTTCATCTGGCTGGGCCCCCGCCCGTTTCCCTTGGAATCCGTAGAAAACGTCCGCACCTGGGTGGAGCTGCATCCCGATTGGACCTTCAAACTCTGGACGGATCGAGACCGGCATCTTCCTTGCGCACAGATGCAAAAAGTTCTGGTTGAGAGCTTTTCCTTTCATCTCTTGGAAAAGGAGTACCGATCCTCGAAAAATTGGGGAGAGAAGGCCGATATTTTGCGTTACGAAATCCTCTTTCGCGAAGGAGGGATCTATGTGGATCACGATGCGAACTGCCTCTGTTCTTTTCTTCCGCTTGCCGACTCCTTTGACCTCTTTTGCGGGCTTGAAGCCCCCCATCCCCTCTTGGCCGGACAAAACCTGACTTTAGGAAACGGTGTCATTGGAGCCAGATCGGGCCATCCTCTCATTGAAGAGACCTTAAAAAAAATCGCCTCGCGCTGGGAAAGGATCGGGCACGCTTTTCGGGGAGAAGACGGCTTTAACCGGACGGAGCGCGTCTTGAACCGCACCTATACCGCATTGACGGAGGCGGTCAAGGAGAATATCGGCAAGGGAGAGACGCGCGATCTCGTCTTGCCGGCGGCTTATTTTTTTGCCAAAGGCGGCATCCCTTCGCTCTACTCCCGCCACTTTTACAGAAACGCCTGGGCAGACGATGATCCGCAGGACGCTCTTCAAGGACACATGAAGAGAATTCATAAAATCGAGCAAAAAATAAAGAGAGTGCATATTCTTCTTGTTGCCATTTTAGGCATTCAACTGATTTGGCTGGGGTTTCGCCTGAAAAAAAGGAAAAAAGCATGAAGAAGATTCTCATTTTGCCCTTCTTATTTCTCATCCTTGCCCTTGGATGCGGCAAAGAGGAGATGAAACGCCCGGAGGGAACCGATTTTGAAGCTCTGATGGGAAAAGGACTCCCTCGTTGGGAATTTGTTCAGACAAAGGAGGATTTTGAAAATCTCGCCTTTTTTAAAGCGCTGTATGAGAAAAATATTGTGCATCTCTCTCTCTCTAAAGAGAGCTACAGGATTCCCAAGACCCTTCACTACATCTGGCTGGGGCCCAAGCCCTTCCCCTTAGAATCGGTCTCCTATGTCCGCAGCTGGCTCGGCAAGCATCCTAGCTGGACCGTCTACTTTTGGACCGACCGCGACCGTCCCTTGCCCCACCCCTCCATGAAGGCGCGCTCCATCAATGATCTGAACTGGGAGCTGGAAGCGCTTAAGAGCTGTTACGACAAATCGGACAATTGGGGAGAAAAGTCCGATATCTTGCGCCTGGAGATCCTCTCGCAAGAGGGCGGCATTTACGTCGATCACGACGTCAAGTGCCTTAGCGCTTTCGATCCGCTCAACTGCGCTTTTGATCTTTATTGCGGCATGGAGATGCCCTACAAGACAGCCCTGGAATCCTCCCTTTTCCCCACTAATAACATTGTCGCCGCACGCAAGAGCCATCCTCTTCTAACGCGGTGCAAAGAGTGGCTCATCGCCAATTGGGCGGCCATTGAACGCGCCTACCCCGGAACCGATCGCGACTCCGTGATCAACCGCGTCTCTCACCGCACCTTCTATGTCCTGGGCAAGCACATTAAAGAAGGCGCCAATCAGGAAGGGAACCGAGACATCGCCCTCCCTGCATTCTATTTCAACGCTCCCAAAGAGGAGTGGGGTCTTTTTGCCCAGCACAAGTATGCCGGAACCTGGTTTGAAAATGAGAGCAAGTTTGAAAAGACGACCCGCGAGCGGCTCATGCACCTGAGTAAAAAGAGCAATCAGATCCTCCGCTTGGGAGGGCTCCTCCTTGCTCTCAACCTCCTTGGCTTCGGCGCTCTCTTTGTCCTCATTTTTCGAAAGCGATGAACTGGAAAGAGCTGAACCGGCGCGGGCTTTTTCCCGGACCCGCAGAGACAGAAGAAGAGTTTTTCAAGCGCGTCGAGCGAGTAGGGCCTTCGGCTCAGTCCTTCCCTCACATCGAGACGCTCTTCGGCTGCGCACCCGATTGGGTTCCCTTAAGTTACAGCAACCGCGGGCTTGCCCCCTGGCAGGGAGCAGCCGTCTGGATCGAAGAGGGCAGCGCGCGGATTCAACTCAAAAAGGGGTTTCAAAAAGGGCGCTACTTAAGAATTTACTCTGAAAGCGAGGTTTTATCTCATGAACTTGTCCATTTAGTGCGGATGGCCTTCGATGAGCCCCGGTACGAAGAGATCTTTGCCTACCTCGCCTCCAAAAGCGCCTTCCGCCGCGCCTTCGGCCCCCTCTTTTGCAGGCCCGGGGAAGCCGCCCTCTTTTTCGCCCTTTCCTTTTTTCCTTTTTTAAGTTTTTTCTGGCCCACCCCCCTTTTCTTGGCCTTCCCAGGAATTTACCTCTTGTTTCTTCTTTTGCGCCTCTACAAGAGCAGAAAAAGACTGAACCGCTGCCTGGAGAACCTTGCTTCCATCGCTCCCCGCCCCCTTGTTCTTGCCGTCAGGCTCTCCGATGAAGAGGTTGCCCTTTTTGCGGCCCTCTCCGGCAAAGAGCTTCGCGCCTATATCGCCGGCAAAACCTCTTTCCGGTGGCGATTTTTGAAGGCAACTCTCTTAAATTTATAGACTTAAAGCTTAAGCTTCCGCCTTTTTGTTCTTAGTTCCGGCTTTGTAAAAAATTTTACAAACAAATAGTATTATGTTAAACTACATATGTTGAAAACTAAATTAAAACAATAAAAACAAATAAGATAATATGCCGGCACAAAGCGCTTCTCCAGCTACTTTAAGCCCATTAGAGCCCACCCTCCACTGGGGAGAGCTTTGCATTCCTTTTCGTCAGCTTGCGCCGGGGCTTCTGGAAAAGGTGCAAAGTCTCATTACGAAACTAGGCATGCAAAAGATCCAGGCCATCCGGTTTTTCGATGCCGAAGATCATGCATTTCTTGTAGAAACAACGGACGGAAAGGATGCAGGTTGTGTGAGCCCTCTTCCGGAAGGGATCTCTCAAGACGCTCAGGAGATCAAAAAAATCCTAGAGCTTCATCTCTTTGATAAGGGAAAAGCCCGCTTGAGCGCAAAAGAGAGCGAACTCTCGGCGCGCCCCGCCACAAAGATCTCGCAGGCGGCATTAAAATACGTTGTCCCCTTCAGCGACGTCTTTGCCGTGCTTCGAAACGGTCTTGGGCTGACGATAGCTCTTTTGCTCATCGCCGGATGTACTCCTCTCTCTCCTCTTGTGCTGACGCTTTTTTCTCTCTTTGCCGTCGCGCTCATCGTTCAGGGGACGCTGTTTGCCCTTCCGCAAGGGATATTGGGCTGGGGAGTCAAGGGGGCTAACACATATGAACTTGCCTCCCATATAGGCGATGAGAAACATAAACTCACCGGGATTTTAAAAGGACTCTCGGGGTTTTTGTCGGTTGTGGAAGGAGTGACCTGGGTCGTGGCCGGCGTGTTGCTGGCAGCCGGGATCATCCCGGGCTTTACACCCTTTCTGACGATTTTTCTCTTCTACGTCATCTTTAACGTCTCGTTTTGCTATACTGTGGCGACGGGAGCAAGAGATTATCTCCGCCATAGCCATTTCCGAAACAAACTTTTAGAGTTGACGCAGAATCAAAAGGGAGGAAAAGAAGAGTACGGTCAAGCCTTGAATTTTTTGCGCAAGAAACTCGTTTTGGATCTCTCCAGTACGAAACCGGAAGAGAAAGGCAAAAAGTCCTATTTAAAGAGAACGCAAGAGGAGTTAATCCAAAAGGCGGCGCGCAAGCTCTACCGTTTCAAAGAAAACGGAGGGGCGGTTGAAGAGTTAACAGAGATCGAGCGTTTGATGGAAAATCTAAAGACCCAGCAGGGCGAAAGGAGTTTGCTCGAAGCTCAGGCTTTTGTGGAAAAGGTCTTAAATCAAAACCAGACCTTGCGTGTTCTGGATAGCTTATCTATTGTCTTGGGAGCAGTTGGAGCCGTCGTAGGAACGTTTCTCTCAATCGGCATCGGCGCTGTTGCCGGAGAGCTGTGGGGCGCTGTCTCCGATTGGATCCTCTGGATGGCGTTGAATGCCGTCTTCTTATGCCTTGACGTCGAAGCGCTTGGAGACAAGACGGGTTCTTTATTTCACACCGCGAAATTTCAAGAGAAGCTCCAAGAGGAGCTCAAGGCATACGCGATTTGGAACAACCCTCCCCTATCTCCGTCTTGCTGTTCTTAATCTGATCAGATGCGTCCAATGGTGGCCACCATCACGGCTTTGATGGTATGCATGCGATTTTCCGCCTGATCGAAGACCTTGGAATGGCGGCTTCTAAAGACCTGGTCGGTCACTTCCATCTCTTTTAGGCCGAATTTGTCAAAGACGTCCTTTCCGACAACGGTCTGAGTGTCATGAAAGGAAGGAAGGCAGTGAAGGAAGAGGAGATCCGGGTTGCGGCTCATCCGGAGCATCTCTAAAGTGACCTGATAGGGTTTTAAGAGCTGAATGCGACGCTCAAATTCGCTCTCCTCTCCCATCGAGACCCAGACGTCCGTATAGACGACATCTGCTTGAGGGAGCGCTTGTTCTGCCTTTTCATGAAGCTCGATTTTGCATCCCGTCTCTTTGGCGATGGCAAGAGCGTCTGCAATAAACTCTTTGTCCGGATGGAGCTCTTTGGGCGCCAGGGCGACAAAGTGCAGGCCCATCTTGGCCGAGCCGATCATCAAAGAGCGGCCCATGTTGTTTCTGGCATCGCCGACGTAGACCATCTTGACGTGGTGAAGGGGCTTGGCGACATGCTCTTTGATGGTCAACAAGTCTGCAAGGATCTGTGTCGGGTGGTAGGAGTCGGTCAGGCCGTTCCAGACGGGAACTCCGGCGTGCTTGGCAAAAAGTTCTACGGTCTCTTGTTTAAAGCCCCGAAACTCAATGCCGTCGTAGTAGCGGCCTAAAACCTTTGCCGTATCTTCGATCGACTCCTTTTTCCCGATGTGGCTCTCTGAGAGAAAGGTGACGTTTGCCCCCTCGTCAAAAGCGGCCACTTCAAAGGCGCAGCGCGTGCGCGTCGAGGCCTTTTCAAAGATGAGAACGATGGTTTTTCCCAAGAGGAGATCGCCTTTCACTCCTTGCAATTTCTTGTGTTTAAGGGAGAGGGAGAGATCGAGCAGATATTCGATCTCTCTTGGAGTAAAGTCTTTAAGAGTCAGTAAACTTCTTCCCAGAAGATTGATGGGCATCTTGTCCTCTTTGTTAATAGTAGCTTGGTTTTTTTGCCTCTTTGGTGATCAGTGTGCCGGAGGTCCCTTTCAGGAGCGCTTCTCCTTGAAAGAGATTTCCGATCACGGCGGTTTTTTGTGTCTTTTCGACAAAATCGCAGGCGGCCTGCACTTTTGGCCACATTGACCCCTTGGCAAACTCCATGCTGGTGAGAGTGGCAGGAGAGATCGTTTTGATCACGCGCTCCTTGTCCGTACCCCAGTTTTCATAGACCCCGTCGACGTCTGTCAGGATGAGCAAGTGATCGACCTTTAGGTACAAGGCGGCAAGAGCGGAGGCGCGATCCTTGTCAATGACCGCTTCGCTCCCTTCCAGGCGTTTGCCGTTGCGGGTCACGGGAACGCCTCCGCCTCCACATAGGATGACGACATTGCCCGCTTCCACTAAAGTATGCGCCGCCTTCCACTCCACAATCTCTTTGGGGGCGGGCGAGGGGACGACGCGGCGGTAGAATTTTCCGTCGGGAGCGACGTCCCACCCCTTTTCCTTTGCCAGCTGAAAGGCCGTCTCCTTGTCGTAGACCGGTCCGATGGGTTTTGTGGGTGTTTTAAACGCAGGATCTTCCTTGTCGACGATGACTTGCGTCAGAAGCGTGACGGCATTTTTAACGCCGGCGTTGTAGAGGGCGTTTTGGAGAAGGTAGCCGATCATGCCCTGAGACTCGGCGACAAGAACGTCCAATGTGTAGGAGGGAACCTCTTTGTAGGCGTGCGACATCAAGGAGATCAGCCCCACCTGGGGGCCGTTGCCATGGCAGAGGATGACCTGGTTGGTTTTGGTGAGAGAGGCGATGACTTCTGCGGCGTGTTTGATGTTGTTAAGCTGAGTCTCTTGAGCTAAAGATTGTCCGCGTTGGATGAGAGCGTTGCCGCCGAGCGCAAGCAAAATTTTCATCATAGAGGCTCCCGTTCGATGGGACAGGACATGCAGCGCGACCCGCCCCGCCCCCTGCCCAGTTCCGATCCCACCAGCTCCAGCACTTCAAATCCCTTGGAGCGAAGCAAAGAGTTGGTCCGTTCATTGCAGGCATAGCCGATCACCTTTCCCGGGGCGATGGCAAGCAAATTGCTGGCGTCCATCCATTGCTCTCTCAACTGGACGATCTCATTTTCGATGTCTCCGATGCTGATAAAGCGCACATTGCTGATTTTTAGAGCGCGTTGCAGGGCGGTTTGAAGGTTCATCTCTTCGGAGATGAGCAAGTCCTTGGTATTGCGAGGCTGAATGGTAAAGGTTCTGGGAGCAAAGTCTTTAAAGGCAACGCAGAAGGCGTCGTGATCGATCATGGTCATGACCGTGTCCAAGTGCATACAGGCGCGTTTTTTTGGCAGCTCGACTAAAACCACGCGATCGATAGCGCTTTTTGCAAAGAGGCGCAAGGTCAAAGTTTCGATGGCCTGGATACTGGTTCTTTCGCTGTAGCCGATCATCAAACAATTTTTATTAAGGACAAAGACATCTCCCCCTTCGACCGGCGAGCAGTCCTTTTCCGTTCCGTCGTACCAAATCTCGAGGTTTTCCGAAGCAAAGAGGGGGTGGTGCTTATAGACTGCAGCCGTGGAGATGCACTCTCCTCGTCTCACCTTGTACTGCATCCGATTGATCGAGACGCCGTTTCCGATCCAGCAGGAGGGATCTCTTGTGAAATACTGGTTGGGAAGAGGAGGAAGCAAAAACTCATCTCGGTGGCCGACGGCGAAGATCAGCCCCTTTCTTTTAAAATGCGCCTCGCGAAGGGTTAAGCCGGCCATCATGTGATAGGTCAATTGCTTGGCTTCCAGCTCCATCAAGAAATGAGAGAGATCCTGAACAAAGGGAAGTTCGAAGTTGTAACTGGCAAGGATGCGCTCGACGACCCATTTCCGAGCTTTTTCGATCTTTAACGTCTCTTCAAGGAGTTCGTCCAGGTAGAGGACTTCGACTCCGTTTTCTTTTAAAATAGCTGCAAAATGGTCATGTTCTTTTTCCGCTTCCTTGATAAAGAGGATGTCGTCAAATAAAAAGGCGTGGCAATTTTCCGGAGTCAAGCGCTCAATGGCGATTTTTGGATGGCTAAGGAGGACTTTTTTAAGCTTGCCGATTTCAGAAGTAATGAAAGCCATACTCTCGCTCCATGCAATGTGTTCATCTCGACTTTGCAACTTTTTGGACTAGACGTCCTCGAGATATTTCCTCTCGGACGTTCGACAATAAGGCGAACGTCCGAGAGCAAGTCCAAAAAGTTTCAAAGTCGAGTTAATTCTTTTTTTAGATCTTTTTTCCTTTGGGGTCAAATGTAAAAACGGTTTACAATATGGATTGTTCTTTGATGACGAGGCTTGTTATGAGTAGAGATTTCTTTGAAAAGAGAGCGCCGTCCATGGCCTTTCCTTTCTATCCTTTCTCAGTGCCGCATCATCACTTCCATTGTCTCCCGACCTAATTTCTTTAGCTCTTTTAAATTAATTTTTTAAATTAGGATGTTTTATGATTTCATGGTTATTTTTTTCTTTAATGGGAGGATTTGGAATCGTCTATCTCCTGATCGGGAGAAGAGAGGCAAAGAGGGTCCAAGGCAATGACGCGTACTTTTTAGGCGGACGCTCCCTGGGCATTTTTTCATTGGCCTTAACGCTGTATGCGACGCAGTTTGGTGGAGGAACACTTATGGGAGCTGCAGAGGAGGCCTATGCAAAGGGATGGATTGTGCTCCTTTATCCCTTAGGGGTGTCTCTTGGCTTTTTGGCTCTTGCGGTAGGATTTGGAGCAAAACTGAGAAGCTGGGGGCTCACAACCGTTGCTGAGCTTTTTGAAAAGGCCTACGGTTCAAAAAAGTTGCGAAAGCTCGTCTCGCTCATTTCGATGGGAACGATGTTTTTCATTCTCGTCGGCCAAGGGGTGGCGGCGCGCAAGTTATTCGGAGCTCTGGGCGTCGATACTCCCTACCTTTTTTTGGGTTTTTGGACCCTGCTCATTCTCTACACTGTGGCAGGAGGACTCAAGGCCGTCGTTTACACCGATGCGATTAAGGCGCTCTTTATTCTCGGCGTTCTGGTCGTGGTGGCCCTCTTTGCAACGGGGGGGCTTGCAGGAGCGTCTCTTGCGCCTCGGCCTCTGGAGGCGGCTTCCGCCCCCCTTCCTTGGGTGGGCTGGCTCTTGATGCCTCTTCTTTTTATGCTCTTTGAGCAAGACACGGCGCAGCGCTGTTTTGCCGCCAAGTCTGCTCGGGCAGTCACGGTCTCCGGGGTCCTTGCGGCCGTCTTACTGTTTTTGAGCAGCGGTTTTGGGATTGCTTTTGGGATTGTGGCCGGCCGCCTGGGTCTGCCGATGACAGCCTCCAAGGGGATCCTCATCGAAGTTGTGGAGCATCTCACCTCTCCTGTGGTCTCCACTTTTTTTGCCGTTGCCATTGTGATGGTGATCCTCTCCACGGCAGACTCCCTTCTCTGTTCGGTTGCCTCCAATCTCGTCTTTGACTTTCCCGTTTCGAATGGAATTCAAGAGAAGAAAAGGGTCTTTCTTTCGCAAGCCCTAACCTTTCTCATCGGGGTTGCCGCGATGAGCTGCTCTCTTTTTTTCGACAGAATCCTTCCCCTTCTCATTCAATCCTACGAATTTTCCGTCTGCACTCTGGTCGTTCCGGTTGTCATGGCGCTCTTCTTAAAGCGTCCCCGCCTGGCCGCCGCACTCGCTGCGATGTCAGCGGGAGCTTTAGGATTTTTCCTCTTTCGCCTCTGGGAGTCTCCCATCCCCGGGGAAATTGCCGCTATGGCGCTCTCTTTGGCGGCCTTCACCTGCGTCCACGCCTTCCTTGCAAGACGGAAAGCGGCATGGGCAAGAGGAGCTTGAACTCGACCCCTTTCCTTATCGTGTTTTCAACCCGGTCTTTTTGATTTGTCCACAAGTCGACGGTTTTTACAGAGACTTCCATGATAGGATCGATCCTTGTTTTCGAGCTTGATCTTCTTCACCGGAGTAGATGATTTTTCCCGAGCCTGGAGCGACCCCAGCCCATTCACACCATTTCTCTAAAGTACCGAACATCTCAGATTGCACTGTGGCGGAGGATTTAATTTCGATGGGGATGAGCCGAGATCCTTCTTCGAGCAAACAATCGACCTCATTTCCTAACTTGTCTCGCCAAAAATAGACATTGGGAGGGAACCCTTGATGGTAACATTTTTTAAAAAAATCGGAGATGATCATAGACTCAAATAGACCGCCTCTTAAGTAATGATCATAAACATCGTCAGAATTTGTAAGTCGCAGCAGATTACAAACCAACGAAGTATCGTAAAAATACAGTTTGGGCGTCTTTACGACCCTTTTGTTAAAATTTGCATGATGGGGTTGCAAAAGGAAGATGATGTAAGAAGCTTCCAAGACAGATAGCCAAGATTTCACTGTGGGAAGAGAAATCCCTGCATCTTTTGATAAATCCGTGAAGTCGAGAAGTTGTCCTACTCTAGCTGCACAAAGCCGCATAAATTTCTGAAATTCTAAAAGAGAGGTGATTTTTAGCACATCGCGCACATCGCGCTCTACATAGGTGCGAATATAGCTTTCGGCGAAAATAATCGGATCAGCATGATGCTGGTACACACGGGGATAGCATCCTTGAAAAATAGCTTCTTCAGCGATTTTTGGCAATTCACAAGCACCCTTGAGCTCCTCGATGGAAAGGGGAAGGAGTGTTGTGATTGCCACGCGACCGGCCAGAGTTTGACTGACGTGTTGATTTAACAGAATATTTTGAGAGCTCGTGATGACAAAGCGACCCAGAGCTTGATGTTGGTCAACTTCAAGTTGAACATAGGAAAGGAGCTTGGGTGTTTTTTGAATTTCATCTAAAATTATCCCTTCCTCTTCTCGAAATCTCATCAGGAATCCTTTGGGATCTTCGATGGCAAACTCTTGCTCTTCAAACGATTCTAAGTTTACATAGCGATAGTTAGGAAATAAGGTGCGCGCCAAAGTAGTTTTTCCTGACTGGCGAGGTCCGAATAAGGCCAACACAGGAAACTGGTTCCTAAGCTGCAATAATTTTTTCTCTAAAGTGCGTTTAAACATGCCGTGCTCTCCTATGGACAATTCTAGAATAGTAGATTTAAAATTGTCCACACATTAGGTAAGCTTTTTATTGTTAATGAGATATAAGACGACTAAGGTATATGGTAGCGGCATTCGGAGCGAGAAGGATGGCCCGATGTCACCAACCATTTTTAACTCGACTTTGGTTGAACGTCCGAGGACAAATAGACTAGTGCTCTGTCAACATTCAAATTGCGGATGCGCTAGCGCGAAAGCTGCCGAATTTCAACGATCGCAAGTGCCTTAGTATTAGAAATACAAATGGC
>Ga0155347_123_pt1 | contig 18554 bp, 14 predicted proteins | sample RifCSPhighO2_02_FD_106315 | JGI IMG/M metagenome (GOLD analysis project Ga0155347, IMG submission 106315) | Chlamydiae bacterium RIFCSPHIGHO2_02_FULL_49_29 | reverse complement strand
TATGAATCTCTTTGATCTTCTCATAGGCAAGCGTGGGACCAAAATCAGAATAGTGTTCCTGAATTAAAGCTAGAACCAGCTCCCCTGTTCCAGCAGTCAACCGATGATTACCAGGAGCCCCTCGTTTCCTCGAAACCAGGGCAATGGCCCCGTGTTTTTCGTATTTCCTCATCAGCCGCCTGATTTGCCTAGGCGTAATAACCAGAATGTCAGCAGCTTGTATCTGTGTTAGAGACTTCTTTTCAAGCCGAATAAAAATCTCTGTCCGCTCTATTTCCTTGATACTCATTGGAATAATCTTCTCCATTTATTACCTCCTTGGTAATAAATATTTTACTACCAGGAGAGGACATTTCTATTCTTCGGAAAGCGGGTATTTCTAAAAAACGCTAACAAACACATTTTAATAATGTTGGAGCAAATTTACCAAGGCCATCGGACATTTGCAAAAAGTGCGGATACCGTTTTGATAAAACCTTGGCAAGAAGTGCCGTCCAAAACTTAGCTCCAGACCCTGTTCTTCCTATTGTCCTTACCGTCGGCAGAGAGTTATCTGTAGCTGAAAGCTGCCCAAACAAGAGCGTCTTTACTCCTTCAATACCGACAACACTCACAAGTAGCGCTCCTTTTCCTATCCTACCAGAAGCTGCATACTCCATGAGACTCCGCTCAAACTTAGCAAATGCAGAACTGACGCGCTCCTTTCTTGAACGCCTATCGAGAACCGCGCCTCTAATTCGATCAATCATATATGGGGAAACATTGAGTGCAGTAACACCTGAAGTATCGAGAAAATCAACTAAGCCCTCTAGTGGCTTTCCCACTTGCTCAGACATAGTCAATGGAAAGTCTGCCGCAGATCCAATCGTCTTAACCTGCCCCTTATCCGTCTCGACCTCAAGAGCATAGGAGCGTCCAGCATACTGAAATGTGATTTGAAAATGTGTTTGTGACATCTTTACTCTCTTCCCTTTTCAATAACACAGCGTCAAAAAACGTACAAAGTCGAGTTAAAAACGATTTGCTCTTGGCAAGTCGAAAAGAAGCTTAAAAAAATCCTCTATTGGTAAGATGAGAAGATGGACAATCACGACGTCGCTCGGGTCTTAAATGAGATCGGAACCCTTCTTGAGTTGAAGGGGGAAAACCCCTTTCGGATTCGCGCCTATCACAACGCTGCTAGAGCCTTAGAAAACCTCGAAGAGCGTCTCGAAGACGTTCTTCGAGAAGGGCGGTTGGAAGAGATCGAAGGGATCGGTCAAAGAATTGCCAAGAAGATCACCCGGCTCGTCGCAACCGGCCGCCTCCCCTATTACGAAAAGCTCAAAAAATCTCTTCCAGCCGGCCTGATCGATCTGCTTAAAGTCCCCTCTCTCGGGCCAAAAAAGGCCGCTCTTCTCTACAAAAAACTCAACATCAAAACGACTAAAGAGCTGATTGCTGCCTGTAGAGAAGGAATGGTCGCAACCATACGGGGTTTTGGTGAAAAGACGCAAAAGACCCTTCTCAATGGCCTTTCAAAAATGAACATCTATGGCAAGCGCCGCCTCTGGTGGGATGCAAATGAGCTTGCCAAACCCATTTTGGAAGCGCTCAAAAAACTCAAAGGGGTCAAAAAAGCGGAGATTGCAGGCAGCCTCAGGCGCAAATTGGAGACCGTCGGAGACGTCGATTTTCTCGTTGCTTCGCCGACAAGCGCACCTATTATCGAATGGTTTACCTCTCAATCTTTTGTTGCAAAAGTGGTGGTAAAAGGAAAAAAAAAGGCAACCGTCCGTTTAAAGGAGGGGCTCCAGGCGGACCTGAGAATCATCCCTGAAAATCAATTTGCCTTCGCGCTTCTCTATTTTACCGGTTCAAAAGCGCACAACATCAAGCTGCGCCAACGCTCTCTTCAGATGGGATTTTCCTTAAGTGAATATGGCTTCGAACCCATCAAAAAAAGCAGAGCTCTTCTTCCAAAAAAGAGGATTGAAGAGAGCGCAATCTATAAAGCGCTCCGCTTATACCCGATCCCTCCCGAACTGCGCGAAGATAGGGGTGAGATTGAATTTGCCGAAAAGAGAAAGATTCCCCGCTTGATCGAGGAAAAGGATATCCGAGGTCTATTTCACTCTCATACGGCCGATTCAGACGGACACAACAGCTTAGAAGAGATGGTGCGGGCGGCAGAAGAGATGAGACTGGAGTATATCGGCATCTCAGACCATTCCAAGTCGAGTTTTCAAGCCAACGGAATGAATGAAAAGCGCCTGCTCGAACAAATTCAAAGGATCCATCAACTTAATCGCGGAAAAAAATACTCCACTTACATCTTCTCCGGACTGGAATGCGACATTTTAAAAAATGGAAAGCTCGACTTTCCGGACTCCCTTCTCAAAGAATTGGATTTTGTCATCATCGCCAGCCATCAATTTTTCAAATCCTCTGAAAAAGAGATGACCGCTCGTCTGGTGAAAGCCATTGAAAATCCCAGGACAACCATGGTTGCCCATCCTACGGGACGCCTCCTTTTGCAAAGGGAACCCTACTCGATCGATCTTCCCACAATCATCGACGCCTGCATCGCCAATGGAAAGATCATGGAACTCAACGCCCATCCCATGCGTCTGGATATGGATTGGCGCCTCTGGCATAAAGCTGCCGAAAAGGGACTGAAATGCAGCATCAATCCCGACGCCCATGCAACAGAGGATCTGAAGTACTTTCGAATGGGCGTCAGCATTGCGCGTAAAGGATGGCTCGAAAAGCGCCATGTGATCAATACTCAATCTCTTGCTGCCATCAAGCGCACGCTAAAACACACTGTTTGAACTCTTCTTTTAGAGGGTAACTCGACTTTGTACAAAGTCGCGGTCAAGGCAAACAAGCGTCTCGACATGGGCTGTCTGGGGGAACATGTCGAAGGGTTGAACAGTATCAATGGAAAAACCCCTCTCGTTTAAAAAAGCAAGATCGCGGGCAAGGGTGGCCGGATCACAGGAAATATAGAGAATGCGCCGGGGAGCAAGCTCGGAGAGTCTCTGTAAAAGAGAAGAGTCGCAACCCCTGCGAGGGGGGTTGAGAAGCGCCACATCCAGGGAACGAAGAGTCGGAATGAACTCCTCGGCAAGACCACATGCAAACTCTACGTTGCAGATCTGGTTGTTTTGGGCATTGTTTTTCGCATCTGCAATGGCCTGAGAAACACAGTCGATACCCAGAACCTTCCCGGCTCTTTGCGCCATGAGAAGAGAGAGGGCCCCGACGCCGCAATAGGCGTCCAAGAGAGTCTCATCCCCTTGCAGATCTGCAAGGGAGAGCGCCTGCTTGTAGAGCACTTCGGCTTGAAGAGGATTGACCTGAAAGAAAGAGGCCGGCGAGACTTTAAAAGAAAGGCCAAGCAGCCTCTCTTCAATGGCCCCTTCTCCAACAAGAAGTTGATAGGAGCTTCCTAAAACCGTATTATCCGCGCTTTCATTCTCATTTCGGACCACTCCTCGAACCTCTCCGCATGTCTCCTTAAGAGCGTGGGCAAAGGCGCAAAGCTCTCGAGACGGCGCCCCTTTTGTCACTAGGATGACCATCGCCTGATTCGTTGAGAGCGCCGACTTGATGAGGAGATAGCGAAGCTCTCCGCTTCCCGTTTTAGGATCGTAGGCGGTCACCGAAGAAGCTTTGAGAAGCGGCAAGAGGCGCTCCAATACCTTCTCCCCAAGGGGCGCATGGATGAAACACTTTTCCATTTCAACAAGATCGTGGCTGTTTCTTGCATAAAGCCCGATTTTTAGACCGTTCTCAGAAGGGACAACGGGCAGCTGAATCTTATTCCGATAGTGCAAGGAAGAGGGAGAAGGAAGGCAGGGGAGCACTTCGATCCCTTTTAACTTTCCAATCCGCTCGAGCGAATCGATGACACGCTGCCGTTTCAAGACAAGTTGCTCGTTGTAATCCAGATGCATGATCTGACACCCCCCGCACCGGCCGAAGAGCGGGCAAGAAGGTAAGACGCGATGAGGCGAAAGGCGGCTGCAGGAAAGAGTAGCGGCGCGTCCGTAAGCCTTCTTTCTCTCACAAAGACGCGCCTGGATCACTTCTCCGGGAAGGGCTCCCTCGACAAAGACCGTATAGCCATGCCAATAACCCACTCCCTCTCCGTAAATGCCGAGTCGTTGAATGGTGAGATTGATCTTTTGATTGAAGCGCGGTTTTGGTTTCACTGACAAAGAGTTTAAAGAAAATGAATCAGACTTGCAATGGCTCCGTCTTCAGAGGCGTTAAAGAGAGTTCTTGAGGACTCTCTTCCATCTGGCGGTTAAAGAGCTCGAGGACAGAAGCGACCGCTTTCTCATTGCCGGGGAGGGTATGATCCTGAAGCTCCGGCGGAACGTCCCTGCTCTCTTCTAATGAAGGGACGCAGAGGGAGGAGGCAAAGCCCGCCGCTTCAAAGGCCGGCCAATCATTTCCCTCCTTGCGCGGATCGTCTCCCAAATAGAAGAGTCGGACGGCGGGAGAGACGTCGTCTGGCAAGAGATACCGGCCATAGCGATAAGAGAGAACCTCTTTCAGCTCACCCAATGGATTTGCAAAAAGGTAGAGCAGATGGCCTCCGCAGGCGGCCAGGGCAATCTGGGAAAGAACGCCTCTTCTCTCCTCGGGGATTCCTTTAAGAATTTTAAAAGCGATGCGCTTGGGATCATTTCCTGTATTGATCACAAGAAAACCGCCGTGCTCCAAAAAGGAGAGCAAAGGCTCTCTTGCTGCCGACTGGGCCAATGAGGAGTGGGAATCTACAGGAGCTTCCAAAGGGTAGGGAAGAAGCGTGCCATCGGCATCGGCTACAAGACAACAGAGGCTTTTGCGCGCATCAAACAGGGCGCTTTGATAGCCGGATGCATCCAAAAGATGGAGAAAGTTTTCACTCCGCTGAAGATAGCGGATTACCGTCGCTTTGCTCACTCCCCTCCCTCCAATCTCCACAGTTCCTCTTCCTCCCTTTATGAAGGAGGTTTTTAAGGCAAGGGCTTGAGCCTCTCTTCTCCAAAAAACCATAAACTCCTCTTGCGCTTCAAGTGATTGTAAATCAAGCGCAAAGTGAACTACTTCTCCCTCTACTTTCCGCATCTCCAGACGAGGGAGCCCTATCTCGTCTCGACGGAGAAAGGAGGCCAGTTCCAAGCCGGCTTCCAATGCCGTCTTCCCTTCTTCCGGGTTTTTATGAAGAACGTACTCACCGATAAGCTCGAGGATGTGAAGGACGACAGAAGGCTCGAAGCCAATTTTAGGCGCTCTTGAAGGTTCCATTCCAGCACTTATGCTCTTTATTTTTCATTTTCTAATTAATAATTACATTATATCAAATATGCATAATTAAAGAAAAGGGATGAATGAGAACTGTTCTCGCTAAATCTTTAAGAGTAAAATAGTTAGACAGGAGTGGCGAGGACGGCATTTAGACTCTCCCCGGCCTTCTCGAGGCAGATCTCCTTAGCCTTAACGACCGCCAGGTCAATGTGACTAAAGACACGGTCCTCTCCCAGATGGCAAAGAAAACCGCTGCGCTCCAGGATCTTCCTCAGGGCCTGCGTGACTCCCGAAAGAAGAAGAACTGTTCTGTCCCGACGACTTTTATCCAAGATATCTTCCAAAGCGCGAATGCCTGAGGCGTCAATCGACGGAACGTGGCGCAGCCGGACGATCAGAACCTTTGGAGGGCGCTTGACAGTCGTCAAGGTGTTTTTAAAGGATTCAGCTGCAGCAAAAAAGAGAGGGCCGAGCACTTCAAAGATCTCAATCTCATCCGGGATGTTTTGCTCCTCGACATCTCGAAGGGAGTCATCCGATTCTTTGCAATAGAGAGGATCTTTTAGGAAATAGGTCTTAGAGGTTCTTGCCGCATGATCCACAAAGAGAAGGGTGGCTAAAATAATGCCTACCTCAATTGCTGTGATAAGATCTGTGAAGACCGTGAGAAAAAATGTTGTTAAGAGAACGGCAATATCTCTCCGAGGGCTGTAAAAGAGTTTTTTAAAGTGGCGCCATTCGCTCATATTATAGGCAACGACCGTCAAAATCCCCGCAAGCGTTGCCAGGGGAATGAGAACAACAAACTGACCCAGAATTAACAGGATCAGAACAAGAAAGAGGGCATTGACCAAAGCGGCGACGGGCGTATGGGCGCCATTTTTAATGTTGGTCGCAGTGCGAGCGATAGCGCCGGTAGCGGGGATGCCGGAAAAAAGGACTGAAAAAATGTTGGCAATGCCCTGGGCAATGAGTTCTCCGTTAGAATTGTGCCGCGTACCCGTCATCCCGTCTGCAACGACGGCAGAAAGAAGCGACTCTATGCCTGCAAGGAGGGCGATGGCAATTGCCGAAGGGATCACTTCCACAAAAAGATTCCATTCCAAAGCCGGAAAATGCACAGAAGGCAGGGCTGTGGAAATCTCTCCAAACCGGTCTTGAATGGTTTCAACGGGCAAATGAAAAAAAGAGACAAGCAGCACCGTGACGAAAATCGCAACTAAAGAACCCGGAAATTTTTTAATGAAGCGGGGCCAGACGATCATGATCAAAATAGTGAGCCCCGCAATCATCACCGAGTAGGGGCTGGTATGGACGGACTCCTTGGCAATCAAAAGGAATCTGGAGAAAAAATCTTTGGGAAGCGAGGTGCATTTCAGCCCTAAAAAATCGGGCAGCTGATTTAAAAATAAAAAGAGAGCAAGTCCGCTTGTAAAGCCGATGATGACGGGATAGGGGACAAATTTCATCAAGGCTCCAAAGCGAAAAAGCCCCATCACGATTAAAATGACTCCTGCAAGGAGCGTGGCGATGATGAGGCCCTCAAATCCAAATTTTTCAATGGTCGAAAAGATGAGCAAAACAAAGGCCCCGGTTGGTCCCGACACCTGGTAACGCGATCCTCCGAAAAGAGCGACGATCAACCCTGCAATGATCGCGGTATACAATCCCTGTTCCGGACGAGCTCCGGAAGCAATGGCAAAAGCGAGCGCCAAAGGAACGGAGACAATGCTCACGGTAATTCCGGCAAAGAGATCTTTTAAAACCAAGGAAAAGCTATAAGCGCCATTAAAGCAGAAAAAAAGAGCCGGTTTTAAATCTTTTCTCATATTAAGAAATCCTTAAAAAATAGAAAGAAAGTGCAGAGTTATTATATCACCCTCCTTTTTTTTCTAAAAGATGAATGAATGCAAAGTGTGCGTGAGCAAGTCTCCCTTTTTCTCGACTTTGTACGTTTTTTGACGCCATCTTTCGGGAGTCGGCTCCCATGTCGCAATGAATTTCTCAGGAAGGGCTGCTTTAACCCTTCCTGAGAAATTCATTGAGACATGGGAGACGCCTCCTCGAAATCCGGCTGTCAAAAAACGTAGAAAGTCGAGTTTTTCAGTGTTGCTACAAAGTCGACCTCTAGGATAATAATAAAGCCTTTTTTTAACGATTGGAGGGACTTATGAAGCTTGCCGCCTCGCTAATCTCCCTGCTGGGTTTAGTTTTTGCTTTTGGAGAGCCTTCTTTCATAGTCATGCCTGAGGTCTCCTGGGGAGATCGTGAAATCTCTCTTAAAGTCATGGGCCTACAACCGCATGAGAGCGTGCGCCTCGAGGCTGAGCTCATCGATAATCAAAACCGGACGTGGGTCTCATCCGCCTCCTTTTTGGCAACGGATAGAGGGGAGGTCGACCTCTCAAGAGACTCCCCTTTCGAAGGAAGTTACAAAGGAATCGATCCCATGGGGCTTTTTTGGTCGATGCAACCCAGATCAAAAGAGGTGATCTCCTTTGCAACACGCAATGAGTCTCACTCAATGAGCCTGAAGCTCTTTAGCGGCGATCGGCAGAGGGCCTCAAAAGAGATCGTGCGGCTGCTCCGAGCTCCGCACGTCGAGCGCTTCCCCCTGCAAAAAGACGGGCTTGTGGGAATTCTCTTTCTGCCGCACTCCAACGAACCGCTTCCCGCTGTCATGACGTTGGGAGGTTCCGACGGAGAGATCGGAGAACATCGGGCCCAGATGTTGGCGTCTTATGGGTTTGCAACACTTGCCTTAGCCTATTTCGGGAAGGAGGGCCTTCCCTCAGGTCTCCAAGAGATCCCCCTGGAATACTTTGAAAAGGCCTTGAAATGGCTGCACGCGCATCCTCTTATCGACACAAGCCGAATCGGACTTTATGGAGTCTCCCGAGGAGCTGAACTCGCCTTGATTCTCGGATCTCTCTTTCCCCATGCCATCAAAAGTATTGTCGCAGCTCTTCCAAGCAGCGTCATCTATCCGGGATTCAGCCTCATTCCCTGCAATGCCTGGCTCTACCAAAATAAGGCATTGGCTCCCTTTGCTCTTCCTTCCTTCGACCTCTTCTTATGTACGAAGGGATCGCTTTCAAATCCCCTTGCACTGCGCAAAAGCATCATTAGCGGCATGAAAGATCAACAACGATTTCAGGAAGCTGCCATTCCTGTAGAAAATCTCCTCTGCCCGCTGCTCTTAATTTCGGGAGGAGATGATCAGATTTGGCCCTCTGATCTCTTCTCAGAGCAGATTCTTCAGCGGTTGAAGGAAAAGGGATCGAGCATCTCCTGCGAGCATCTATACTATCCTAAAGCGGGACATCAGATTAGCGTTCCCTATTGGCCGGGATGCACGCTCTACAAACATCCTCAAACCCAGCTCTGGTTTAACATGGGAGGAACGCCTCAAGAGGATGACCTGGCAAGCCGCGATTCATGGAAAAAAATCATCCGGTTTTTTCAAAACACCCTTCTCCCAAGATGCACCTACATGGGTGATGCTCCGGGCGCAAGGGGCTTTTATACCGAAACAAGCAGATTGTCACCTGTTTGAGGCTCGGGTTAATAAGAAGAAAAGAGCTGAGAAAAATCCAGCTGTTGAGATGCCATCACAAAGCCCAGATCAGGGACTCTTTTTAATGCCGCCACTCTTTTTACATAGACTTGATCTCGATAAGTTTCCAAAGAGCTCTCCTGTTGCAAGGGTGGAAGACCTGCAAAAACCAGAGAAGCTTTTTGAACCTCGGGAGCGATGGAAAACCATTCGTCCGGGTCTAGGGTCACAAAAAAGTTCACCTTCACTTTGAGTCGAATCTTTTTAAAATAGTTTTCAAAGTAAAGCGCACGCTGGCGTTTGACAGCTTCTGATGAGACAGTGCAGTTGATGACAATCTCTCCTTTTTTCCATTTCGGGTGCTGGTTAAGCATGGTTGCAAGGACAAGCATCAGATGAGAATTGTTCCGATGTTCATCATCCCATAAGAGGTGGATATCTCCGGGCTTTTCTCCAATAAGCGAGGTAAAAAATGAGGTATTTTGAGTTTTTTGTACGGGATTTTTCAGAGAATCCTTAAAAATCACCACGTTTTTCTGATGGGAATAGGCCAGCTGGATCAGCTTCAAGTGATCTAAAATAGTCTTCTGATCTAATCCTTCGTTAAAGACAACCGTATTGGGTTCAATAGGGCCGAGTCCATAGCTTTTGATATAGGTTTCGACTCCGGATAGCACATTTTCATTGATGGCAAGTTCAACGAGCGCATTAATGCGATGTTCTTTAAGAAAATTACGGATAACTCCCTTCCACTTTTCAAGCTTGCTGAAATCCGCCAGCTCGGAGGAAAAGATCGAGACCAGCGTTAAAAATCCCCTTCTTCGAGTGATGTCTGAAGTGATTTGAATGAGATTGGACAGCTGCAGCGGCGTGTCAGAAAAGACTAAAAAATTCGGCCTCCAAGATCGGGAAACGTCACCGATCCCCTTGAGGCGATAGATGAAAAATCGGGAAAAAAAGAGGAGAACTCCCGTTTGTATGTCTTCCCAAGAGGTGTTGAGATGGCGTTTGCGCATGATCGCGTAGATAATCAAAGAGACTGCAATAGCAAGAAAGGAGGCTACAGGATCAATTAAGAACATCGCCATCAAAGCAAGCAGGGCTCCGCCAACGGAGATGTACCAGGGAACGCGAAATTCAGGGCGCCAACTGGGATTGCCCATCAATTCTTCTAATCCCGTCGCAAGGTTGATGGCTCCATAAGTAATTAAGATAAACATCGTCATGACGGAAATGATGGTATTAATCGATCCGAAATAGAGAAAACAGGAGGAGAGAAGAAGCGTGATGACTAAAGCAATGCGCGGCTCTTTGTTTTCTTTAGATTTTTTTGCGATAAAGGCGGGAAAAACGCCATCCAGCGCGAGCGCATCCAAGATCCTAGGAGCGGAGAGAAGTCCGGAAATGGACGAGGAAAGCGTCGCTCCCCAAATACCCAAAATCAAGAGAAAGGGAACGCGAGAGAGGTGGGAAGTGGCGAGAGGATCAGAAACTAACAAGGATCGGGGGCAATGGTGAAACAAAAAGATGGCGATGGATGAATAAATGCAAAAACTTGTCAACACCACTGCAATGGTCCCCAAAGGGAGAGAAAACTTGGGGTTTTTTAGGGAGTCGGAGAGAGCCGCCGCCGCTTCTATCCCTGTCGCGGCAGGGAAAAAGATTGAAAAGGCTACCCAAAAAGAGACCGGCGTAAAAAAACTATTGGCAGCGATCTTCTCCAAGTGTTTGGGAGCAACCGTTCCCCCGGAAAAGAGAGAGATTAAAGAGAGGATGATAACGACAAAAATGATAAATTGAGATTTGACAATACTATCTGAAGAATAGAGCGCCAAAGAGGCTAATACAGCAAGCGTTAGAAAGCTCGCCAAGGTCATATCAAGAGAGGGAAAGATCGCTGAAAGCGATTCAGAAAAACCTAAGATGCACAGAGCAATCGTGCCCACTTGAGCCAGAAAAAGGGGAATTCCAATAGCAGCGCCGAATTCTACTCCCAAAGAGCGCGAGATAATGTAGTAGGTCCCCCCTCCCTTAACCTCTCCATTGGTGGCCGTTGCGGAAATGGAGAGCGCGGTAATAAGTGTAATCAAACAGGAAATCGCAATGATGCAAAGTGTCTGATTGAGACCCACCTGACCGACCACCCATCCCAATCTCAAATAGATAATCATCCCCAGCGTCATGAGGAATCCGGGGAGAAAGACTCCTAAAAACGTCCCATAACCAAGGAATTTAGTCTCAGTACTCGATGTAAGATCGGCGCCCAACGTCAAGCGCGCCAGCAAACGTTTCAACCTCCCTCCCCTCTTCTTTAAAGAATTTACAGGAGTTTACAAAAAAAGAACTAAAATCTCTAGCCCAAGTCGAGTGCAAATTCTCATTCATCCGTTGCATTCAAACTGATTCCCTCCTATGATTTCGTTGTTTGTGTTGGGGTAATAGCTCAGTCGGTAGAGCAGCTGACTCTTAATCAGCGGGTCGCAGGTTCGAGTCCTGCTTACCCCATTTTTGCACGACGCTATTTGAGCTTTTTCTTGCGGAGACGGATGAAGCGAGGCGTGATCTCAATCAGCTCATCCTCTGCAATGTAAACAATCGCCTCTTCTAATGAGAGCTTTTGAGCAGGAGTAATGAGAATATTCTCGTCCGCCCCGGAAGCGCGCACATTGGTGAGCTGTTTCGCTCGTGTTACGTTGACCACCAGATCCTGCTCCCGGCTGTTTTCACCTACAATCATCCCTTCGTACACCTCATCTCCTGGCCCGACAAAGAGAATGCCTCTCTTTTGGATCGCCCCGATGGCATAAGCCGTTGCCCTACCGCAGCTGTTTGAGACAAGCGCCCCTTTGGAACGCGCGGCAATCTCTCCCTTCCAAGGCTGAAATGACTCAAAGAGGGCCGTCATGATTCCAAGCCCCCGTGTAACCGAAAGAAAATCACTGCGATATCCCATGATCCCTCTCGTAGGAATGAGAAACTCGAGGTAAGCCATATTATTTTCCAAGCGATGCAAAACCTGGAGCTCTCCTCTGCGTTTTGACAGCTCTTCGATGACCACTCCCGCAAACTCTTCGGGAAGATCCATATAGACCCTTTCAATGGGCTCGCAGCTCTTTCCCTCAATCTCTTTTAAGACAACCTGTGGACGCGAAACCGTCATCTCAATACCTTCGCGCCGCATTGCCTCGAGAAGCACCCCAAGCTGCAACTCGCCCCGGCCGTAGACCCTCATTCCCTCTTCTTCACCCAAAGACTCTTCTATTTTTAAAGAGATATTTGACTCCTTCTCCTTTAAAAGCCTCTCCTTAATCTTGTTAAAGGTGACGTTCTTTCCATCTCTTCCGGCAAAGGGGCCGGAATTGATCCGGATTTCGATCGATAGGGTAGGTTGATCAATCTTCAAAGGAGGAAGATGGACCTCATGTTCGCAGTCGCAAAGAGTATCGCCGAGCATCACCTCGGGAATTCCGGATAGATTCACAATCTCTCCGGCCATCGCTTCGGCCATTTCGATTTTATCCAGCCCCTGGTAGCCAAGGATGCGGGTGATCGATGCGATTCTCTTTTCTCCCTTTTCATTGATCCACATCACTCTCTCTCCCTTGGAAATCTTGCCATTCAAAATTCTTCCCGTCGCGCGGCGGCCGACATAAGGATCGTAATCAATCGACATGACTTGCATCAGAAAAGGAGCCGCGGGATTTCCTTGCGGGGGAGGAGCGGCAGAAAGGATCAAATCGAGCAAGGGGTTAATATTTTCTCTTGGATCATCGAGATGAGCAATGGCGTAACCTTCAAGCGCTGAGGCAAAGCAGTATTTAAAATCGAGCTGATCATCACGGGCGCCCAATTCGACAAAGAGATCAAATGTCTGATCCAAAGCTCTGTAGGGATCTGCATGGGGACGGTCAATCTTGTTGATCACCACAATCGGACAAAGACCCATCTTCAGAGCTTTGGAGAGCACAAAGCGCGTCTGCGGCATCGGCCCGTCTTGGGCGTCGATGATCAAAAGGACAGAATTCACCATGCCCAGCGCCCGCTCCACTTCTCCTGAAAAATCAGAGTGTCCGGGAGTATCAACAATGTTGATTTTGTAGCCCTTGTAATAAATCCCCGTTTGCTTTGCGAAAATCGTAATCGCTCTCTCCCTCTCCTGGTCGTAAGAGTCCATGACTCTCTCGGCGACCTTTTCATTTGCGCGAAAGATATTTGATTGCTTCAAAAGAGCGTCCAAAAGCGTCGTTTTCCCATGATCGATGTGAGCGATAATTCCAATATTTCGAATGAATGCGGTCATAATTATTTACATGCTCTCTATTAAAACAATTTTATCTAGCGTCTGCATAAACAGGATAAGGAAAAATGTTTTTAAATGAAATAAAAATCCAGCAAAAGCGCAACTTCTCATAAAGTTGAGGTAAACATTTCGTGGCGAGACCAAGGAGTCGAAAAGTTTGTGAGAAGTCCATAGCCAAAGCGCTATGGACGACGAACAAAATTTTCGAATCCGACGGTCGCAGCCCGAAATGTTACCTCAACTTTATGAGATGTTGCGCAAAAGCCCCATTTTTCAAAAAAAACTATCTATTTATAATGAAATTGTATTTTATAATTAAAAACTATTAATTCATACTGAACTATATCATTAGTTTACAGGATTGGAGAGGGCAAACAAGCGGCATTTTTGATCAATTCATCGGCAGAATGCCCTTTGCCGTATCGCTCAACTCTTTGACCTACACTGAAGAGTCAGTCTATTTTAAGACCAAAAGAGCGGTCTCCTGCATCTCCCAGCCCCGGGACAATGTAGCCGATGGAGTTAAGAATAGGATCTACTGCACCTGTATAGAACCTGATTCCGGGCATCTCTTTTTGAATTCTCTCCATCCCATCTCGTGTAGCAATCGCGCCGGCAGCTAAGATTTTCTTAGGATGCAGCTGTTTCATGTGCAAAATGGCATCGCACATGCTTCCGCCTGTTGCAATCATCGGATCCACCAAAATCACCGTCTTTCCTTCCAGGGAAGGAAGAGCAATGTAATCGATTTTCGCTTTCAAGCTTTTTTCGTCTCTTTTCATGGCAAAAAAACCGACTTCAGCATCGGGAAAAACCTCTAGAAAACCATCCACAAGGGGAAGGCCTGCCCGCAAGATCGTGACAAGGACAATCTCTTCTAAGACAAGGGAGTGCACCGCCTCTTTTCCCAAAAGGGTCTTCATCGTAACTTCATGGGTGTTGAGATCTCGGGCAACATCCAGAGCGAGGTACTCTCCGATCTTTTTCATCGAAGAGCGAAACTGCCGTCTTTCGCAAGAGGGGTCTCTAATAGTGAAGAGCTCCTTCTCCAACGCCGGATGGACGGCAGCAAGAGAGGCCGAAAGACAAAAAAAAAGAGAAGATAACAGCTTAACAAATGTTCTGACGTGCATAGTTTTCCTTAAGTTAAAACAATGGCCGTTATACCCAAACAATCTGAAGAATTGGGATTTTGACAAGAAGGTTTCTCTGAATTTTCTTCTGGAGCGAGCGAGCATTGCCGTGAGGCAAGGCGCGAGCGAAGAAGAAAATTCAGAGAAAAAACCGACGCAGCCAAAAACCAATTCTTCAGATTGTTTGGATATAAAGGCTGCAAAAAGTATAGGTTCTAAAAGATGAGGAAGCAAGAAAATACTTGATGACAATCCTGGTTGTTAAAGTCACCGCTCAAGCCTCTCATCACTCTTTCGTCTCTTGGGATCAAAAAATGTTACGCGTACGCCTCAAAGCAGCTCCTGAGAAGGGACAAGCAAATGCGGCGCTCCTCATTTATTTGAGCCGCATGCTCGGGATCCCTCGTCAAGCCATCGAAATGACTCGCGGACACACGAGCCGAGTCAAATATCTAAAGATCGACGGGATTTCCAGGGAGGCGCTCAGCGAGCGGATTGAGAAGAGTCTCAGTTTGGAATCTCATCAGAAGTGATAAGATGGGCCCCCTTCTCCTTTAGGAGCTGTAGGGCTCTTTTTCCGTCTCCCTTCTTGAGATCGAGGCCGCGGCAGGCATCTTGAATCACAAAGACATTGAATCCCAGATCGAGGGCGTCAAGAGCGGAATAGAAGATGCAGTAATCGGTCGCAACTCCTGCAAGATAGAGAGTATCGACCTTTTTTTCTGTAAGGTAATCAGCAAGGCCCGTCGATTTGCGCCTCTGATGATCAAAAAAAGCGCTGTAGCCGTCAATCCATCGATCACTCCCTTTAAGGATGACTTTATCGATTTTGGAGGGATCGATTCCGGAGACGATTTTAGCCCCCTCGCTATTCTGGACGCAGTGCACAGGCCAGAGGATCTGATCTTCGCCTTGGATCTTCACAACCTCTGCGACCTTCTTTCCAGGATGCACGCAGGCAAAGCTCATGTGGTCTTCCGGATGCCAGTCCTGGCTGGCGATCACAAGGGAAAAGCGAGAGGTCAGGGAGTTGATTAAGAAAATGATCTTATCTCCTCCCGGCACGGCAAGAGGTCCTCCCGGCATAAAGTCATTTTGCATATCAACGATCAAAAAAGCCTTCACGACTTTTCTCTTTTCGTTATTAACGATTTAACCATGCGACACTTTCTTTCATACAAACTCTTTTCATAACCCACAAGATAGCGCTCCGGATGGAGAAAGCGGCGCATCGAAGGGGGAAAGTGCGCCTGCTCCTGAAGGCTCTTCGTCTGGATCTCTTGAAGCGAGGGCAAGGTAGAGATAAGTTTGCCGTCCCGAAAGATGGGGATGAGCAGATCCCGAGAATTCCATTGGGGATCCACGGAAAGTTTTTGCATCGGATCATCGATGGGATGAATCTCTATTGCTTTGCCAAGGTGCGCATCGACGTCATAGATCATATCGGCAAGATTCTCACTCTTTGTCTCATAGCGCCTCACTTGTAGGATGCCGGGATCTGTCATCTTGGACATCTTTTCGGAGATCTTGAGTTTGTACTGCCACTTCCCCCCGGGATCTCTCACCGCTGCGAGTTTGTAGACCCCATCCAGGGCAGGCTGCTCTTTTCCCGTCACAAGATGGGTGCCTACTCCCCATACCGTGACTAAAGACCCCTGATGCTTGAGATCCGAGATCAGATATTCATCAAGTTCATTGCTTGCCATGATCTTTATCTCACTCAGACCCGCCTCATCGAGCAGTCTTCGAATTTCAATGCTCAGCGTTGTCAAATCCCCTGAGTCAAGACGCAAACCCAAGACATGGATTCCCTGCTTTTTCAAGCGCAGGGCAACCCGGATCGCCTTTTTCGTTCCTTCGATGCTGTCATAAGTGTCTACAAGGAAGAGGGCATTTCCCGGCATCGCCTCAGCAAAAACGCGAAAAGCCTCCTCCTCTTCATCAAAGACCATCACCCAGCTGTGAGCTTGCGTCCCCTTCACAGGAATGCCAAATAATTTTCCTCCAAGCATATGCGATGTAGAAAGACACCCTCCGATGAAGGCAGCCCGTGTGGCTGAGATCGCTCCATCCACTCCTTGAGCGCGTCGCATCCCAAACTCTACCACGTGGTCAGGAGCCGCTGCATAACAGACTCGGGCTGCCTTGGTCGCAATAAGCGTTTGAAAATTGATGAGATTTAAAAGAGGACTTTCTAAAAGCTGTGCATGGATCAGGGGCGCTTGCACGCGCAAAAGAGGTTCATAGGCAAGCGCGGCTGTTCCCTCAGGCATCGCATCGAGGTTGCAGGTCAGCTTAAAAGACCGAAGATAGTCTAAAAATCTCTGTTCAAAGAGCGGAGCTTCATTGCTTCCCTTTAATGATCCGATATAGGCAAGATCGCTCTCATCGAAGCGGAAGTTTTGAATGAAGCCGACCGCCTGCTCCAGCCCTGCGCAGATGGCAAAATTTCCTCCAAAGGGCCTCTTTCTAAAAAAGAGATGAAAGACGGCCTCTTTCTGCCACAATCCCGTCTTCCAGTACCCATACGCCATTGTCAGCTGGTAGAGATCGGTCAAAAGGGAGAGGGAATCTTTGTAAATGTCAGCCATTTTTTAATAAATCCTCTCTGCGGTTCTCTAAAAAACGTATTTTCTTTTCGATCAGATCCACTTGTTTCCACTCATAATCTGCTTCGGCAAAAGCCTTGCGGGTCTCCAGAGTTCTCTCCTTCTTAAACTGCAGGCGGGTAGCCAAATCCAGATTCCACAGAGCGCGTGCACGATAGAGGAGCCGAAGATCGTTCAACTGCTTCAACGCGTAGTCAATCTCTGCAAGCTCTCTTTGAAGCTGACGCTTTTCAAACCGACACTCAAGACATTCTGGTTCTTCTTTTGGAAGAGTCGAGACAACTCCCGCTCCCATCAGAGGCGCCAACAAGCCAAAGAGGCTGGCTGAGCTCCCTTTTTGGCATAACTGCATCAATTTTTGTATCCTTTTGCTGAACAAGAACCCGCCCATAACTTTCATATAGCTAAATTTAAAAAATTGTTTAACATAAATCTATGCTTCCTGTTCACCCTTCCAAAGTCTTAAAAGCGGCGATCGCTTTTATACCGAAATGACTTCAAAAAGGGATCAATTGCAGCGTATTGGATAATTCGCTTATGATATAGCTAAATAAAACCATGAAAACGTTCTTTCTCTTTTTCCTCCTTCTCTTCCTTCCCTTTGCTGCCCCGGCTTTAACCCTAAAGGATAAGCTTCTCGGAGCCAAAGAGGGAGATTTCATCGTGACTGAACAGAATAAGATCTACTCTCTTCTCATCGTCAGAGAGGTTTTGCCTTCTTTTATCGAACTTGAAGAGATCTCCGTTCCGGAATCCCACATCAATTTGAAAGAGACCTCCTGGAGCTCCTGGCTTGCCCAAGGATCGCCCGGCCACAGCTCATGGATGCTCTACCAGATTGACTTTGTCGAAGAAAAACTTCAGGAGAGCTACTCTTTTTCTCAAAAACAGTGGCTCTATGTCGATGATTCGGATTATCTCTTCGCCAAACTTCTGACTCTCTCTCTAACAGCCGTCTCGGACAAAGAAAAAAGACGTATCGGGCCTCCTCCACAAGACGTTGAACCCGATCGCAGAGCTATTTGGGATCCTCCTCTTACACGAGAAGGGAAAAAAATGAAAAAGCCCCACTACGACGTCTATCGAGGACAATGGCCCAAAGATCAAAGTCAGCTCTCCGCATGCACCATCCTCTTCTATTTTGATCAAGAACGCCCCTCCTTCCCTTTTCCCTACTGGCTGGAGCTCAGCAATGGCTACATTAGTCTGAAATTACGCACAATCGATTCCGGTTCCGGTCTCCATACTCCCCTTGCACATACCGCTCCACCTCCTCCGTTTCACTTCACAGGCGCCTCTCAACCGATCAAAGAAGGGCTGCGGCTCTCCTTGTTTACCCTTCCCCCCGCACATAATTTTCAACTCTTTGCACGCAATCTCACTGATCCCAACTCTCCCCCTTGCGCTGTAGAGTTCCAGGTAAAAAGCGCCAAGCAAACGGGAACAGTCTATTTGGATATTGCAAAAAAAGATCTCACAGCACGCCTGATGAGCGGCCATCAGTATGTCTGGGTGCTTCGCTCCAAATCCCGCCCTCAACAGGTCATAGAGAGCCCTTTTTCTTTCCACTGGAAGCCCTAAGGCTCGACTTTGCAACTTTTTGGACCCGCCTGCCTCGTCTATTTGCTCTCGGACGTTCGACCTAGGGTCGAACTGGGAGATTCTTTAAATCA
>Ga0155347_151_pt1 | contig 20338 bp, 17 predicted proteins | sample RifCSPhighO2_02_FD_106315 | JGI IMG/M metagenome (GOLD analysis project Ga0155347, IMG submission 106315) | Chlamydiae bacterium RIFCSPHIGHO2_02_FULL_49_29 | reverse complement strand
TAACGGTTCTCCTTACTAGAGCCCGTAAAGGACTTTCACCTTTTAGTTTAGCGACATACCGATCGCACGGAAGGGTTGCTTTAACCCTTCCTGAGAAATTAATTGCAACCTGGGAGCTGCCTCCTCGAAATCCGGCTGTCAAAAAACGTACAAAGTCGAGCTAATGAGATTAAAAGGCCGATTTCCAGAGTCGACAGACGGGAACAATCTCATGATCATCTCCACAGGCAGACGCCCCTTCGATGAGTTCTTCTGCTGGACACCCCCCCATACAACTCTTTGAATAATGACAATGCCCGCATCTTTCGTTTGTCATCGCTGAACAAAAAAGGTCAAATTCGTTCTCCCCTTTATTGAGAACAGGTTTATCGTCTTTGACGGTAAACATATTGAGGTTTGTATCGAACAGATAAGAACAAACATACGCCCTTCCATCGGGAAAAATGGAAATACGATCTAAGGTCCGTCCAATACACCCCTTGTATCCCTCTGCTGTGTATTTCTTGATCATTTCCCTTGTTGCATATGTTGGTTGATACCAAACTTGGAGCTTCCCATCGTGATTGCGCCCATCTAATGAGGTGTAAAATTCGATCCATTCTCTCGAAGTCATGCCCCATTCTTCATTTTTCTTCCCTGTGCCTATCGTTGAAAAGATATGGAATTTCAAGAGAGAGACTTTAGCCTCCTCGCAAATGGAGATTAAGTCTAAGCAATCTTTTCGGTTTTGTTTATTAACCGTACAAATGACTCGTGTATCAAACCCCCTCTCTGCTAATATCTTAGTCGTATTCAGAGCAATATTAAAAGTCCCATTCCCCCGCGTCAAATCGTGCGTACTGGGCGATCCCCCATCAAGGCTCACTTGAACATAACTAAAATCTTGCGGATCCATTTGGTTCAATTGCTTGAGGGTTTGTCTAAGACCGTTGGTGTTTAAGATGACTTTTTCATATCCCAATTGCTTTGCATACCGACAAATTTCAATAAAATCAGGGTGCATTGTGGGCTCTCCTCCAAGAATGCTCAACTTACTCCCCCACATTTTCCGCCAAAATGTTAGGGTTGAGAAGATCTTCTCTTTTGACATCATGACCTCTCCATCTAGTCGCTTACCCATGTAACAGTGCCCACATCTCAATTGACACTTTTCAGTGATGTAGAGATAGACATTCTTAAATCTTCCGTATTGATTTTTTTCAATCGTCTCTGGAGCTCGAGCAAAGCCATAACAATCTTGCTTCGTCGAACTTAAGTCTTTACATGGTGCATGCAAACTCATCTATCGCCTGCCTCCTTTTTTTTACAATGATAGACTTCAAGCATCTGCGGATATGCGGTATCCAAACTAAATTGATCTTCAATCTGTTGCAGAGCATTTGACTGTGCTTGTGGTTCAGGTCTTCCTAAATCAAAACCAAAATCAACATAGAAAACCTCAAATAGATCCTCAGAACAACGAAGATCCGACAGAAAATTTAACACTGAAAAACCAGCGAAATCGAGGATGGATGCAATTCGTGCAACTTGCAATTTTGTTTTGAATGGCAACTCCCCTTTCTGTGACAAAAGATCGTTGGGAATGAAAGCCTCAATCATCGCTCCACTATTGATTCCAAACAATTTAGGAATCGATATTCCGAATGATTGTAGTAATTTCCTGCGCTCAATTAATTCATTTATTCTTGCATTTATTGGCAATATTCCCACAATTGCCTTCACGATAAAATGCACCTTTTTCCCATCTGTCGTGATGATTTGAGCTTCACTCACATAACTCTCTGCTCCCTTGCGAGACCATTGAGTCACATCTTCATAGCTTTCCAATCCTTCCTCATTGCTGAGAATTCCACACTTTCGTAACCATTTCTCAATCTTTGCAAATTGCTTCTCTTTTGAAACACATGAAATGATTTCATATGAAACACCTTTAGGCAAAAGGGATAACTTTGCAACGACCATTACTTAATCAAAGCATAGATGGGGAAGAAAAATCTCATTTCAATGAAAGCATTCTCCGGACTATCTGATCCATGTAACACATTGGCGTCCATCGATTCTCCGAAGAGTTGTCTAATAGTCCCTTTTTCTGCTTGGGGAGGATTTGTAGCCCCCATCAATGAACGAACAGCACTAATTAACTCTTCACCGACAAGCCCCTTTTTACTTTTTAAAATTATTGGAGCGATATTCCCTCGTGTGACATAGGAGACCAAATCATCATAAAATGGCTTGCCCCTATGGACTGCATAAAATTCTTCTGCCTGAGCACGAGAGAGTTTTAAAATTTTGATCGCAATCACGTCGAAGTGATTCTTTTCGAATTGTTCGATTACTTTTCCAATGCAATTTTTTTCAAAAACATCTGGCTTAAGAAATACAAGAGTTTTATCGATATTGCCATTGTTTTGTTGCATGTTTTTTCTCCAGAAAAAAGTGATTAGGAACTAATATAGACGCGGGACTTATATTTAGCACAACATTTTGCATGTTAATTCGTTGCGTAGAATTCACTTTCATTTTCTCGGATCACTCTAGCGTTCACTAGTGCACGAAAATGTGATGGATTGATATGGCGAAGGAAATACGACAATTTTCCATAAACAGTGGCTCGCCAATCGACTGATTCATTTTCTAAAAACCGGATAATCTTATTCTCTGCATCTGAAATTCGAGTAACATCCTGGACTAGAATTTCAATTTCAGCAACAGCATAAGAGAGGTCATTGAAAGTGGCCCTATCCACATCAATTGTGAACTCGCCTAGTTGATACTTTCTTCTATCTGTAGAAAATGAACAAAATGGAACAATCCCACTTTCCTCCAACGCTTTAGAGATGGAAGGGCCTAACGGAAGACCCAATGCTTCTAAAATGGTCATCGGATCGGTGATTTCATCATATCGATCGATCGTCCCACGCGCCTGTTCCACGGCAACTTTCAGTTCAAACTTGCTATCCCTATTTCTAAGCCATTTGTTTTGAACGGTATATTTCCAATCATGCGTGTCGTAGTATGTATCGTGAAACTTTTTTTGTTTCAAAAAGGTCCCTTCTCGCAAAATCTTCTCAAAAAATGATCCTTCCAATTTGAATTTCTTCTCAACCTCAATCATGCATCCTCCAAAAAGAAAAGATGTTGATTCTAGATTCTCGCCTTCATCAAAGAGAGGACGGTTTGTTGCGATCCCTAAGAGTTGCCTAAGAGCTTGAGCCACCAACCAAAGGCAGGATCTTCTGCAAACTGAAGGGCGCGAAGCATCCAGAACGAGGCTTTTTCCTGTGTCGTTTGCACTCCTCTTCGATTCCGCTCGCTATAGATGTCAAGGAGGCGTTTTTGTATGGCCGGGTTAAGGTCGGGAGCAATTTTATTGAGTTCATAAAGAGACCCGATCTCCTCTTCTTCATTTTTGGTCTCTTTGGCAATCGCGATGCGCATTCTTAAAGCCACGGGATCTTGAGGAAGGGCTTTGAGAAGGCTCTTTGCCATCCCGTACTCCTTCACAAGAGCCAACCAGCCGCTAAATGCTAAAATTCCCCGGTTTTCAAGAAGAGCACGCAGTTGTTCCGGCGGCAGGTTGTTGACAAAGTCCGTTAACCGCTTGGATGGAAAAGAGGGGGGAATGTCGAGTTTGTAATGAAGCAATTCCGAGGTGAGGTAAAGATGGGGATAATTATGAGGGTCTAGATCTAAGATGCCATCGATCAAAGGCAGCGCTTCTCTATACGCTTTTTGATACCAATAGACGGATGAGAGAAAGAGCTTTAAAGTAATATTTTTGTCGTCTAAGGCATGAGCCTTTTTGAAAGACTTGGCAGCGCCGTCTAAATCCTTTTTGCCTAAAGAGAAGTAGCCTCTATTAAAGAAAAAAGCCGCTTGCATCTTGGTGGCTTCCTCCGTTTGGATTCTTTGCAAAAGATTCTGGCACTCCTGATCTTTTTCCTGATCAAAGAGAAAAAGGGCAATCGAAAGCAATTTTTTTGTATCAGGGGGTGATTTGAGCTTTTCAGATTCACTAAAATACTCATCGATCCAAAGCAGTGCTTCCGGGATCTGTCCCGATAGAAGGAAGAGCTCGATCTCAAAGAGAATCCAGGAGGGAGTTCTAACGTTATCGAGAGAATGAAGAGAGCGGTCGGGGATGAGGGAGCAGGCTTCTTTTATCATACCCAGTTGCGCATAGAGATAAGCCAGCCATAGCGGCAGAGACTCATGGGAAGAGTGACGATCGAATACCTCCTTTACTAAAGGAAGAGCCTTAGCAAACTCTTTTTTTCTTGTAGCCTCTTGAGCACGCAGCAGGTTATTGGCATCTTGTTCCCGGTTGCGCTGTTCCGTGAGCGTCGTTTGTATCGTATCGCAGAAGGAGGAAAAGGCAGCTTGGGGATCCTGCACGCAGTCGCAGCCATTTTCATTCCAGGTCGCCCAGCTCTTTGGTCCGCAAATCTTTGCTAGCGAGGGAGTGCATCCGGCAACCTGGAAGATGTAGTTCATCTTTTTTTTCCTAAAACCGGAATCATTGGAAAGCTTCCAACAAAACACGGCCTCTTTTTGCTCAGGATGGGCCGGATCTTCTATCGGAGCCGCGATGAGTTGATAGGCAAATCGAGGTTCTTGCTTCAAGGGATAGGCCAAAATAGCGTGGGGATAGTCCGCTTGCAGCTTGATGAGAGAGGAGCTGATCTCGTTATCGATTCTTTGAAAGGCCTCCAGTTGCTCTACCTTGGCAACGGGAATGAAGGCTTTTGATTGTACAAAGTTTTCAATCGGAGTCAGGAAGGCTTCTCCCCGGTTCAAACTTTTCGTCTTCAAAAGATCGAAGGTAAAAGTCACATATCCGGGAGCAGCCTGGACCTGTGTAGCGGGAAAGAAAGCGCAAGGGGACTTTGTAAAGAGCTCAAGCGGGGGCATCTCCTCGAAGGGTCTTTCAAAGCTCAAAAAAAACTCAGGCGTTCGAATCGGACAGGGAGGCTCCTCCTTTGGCTGAGGAGAAGAATCAGGGGGGATGCATTTGATTTCGAAGGTGAGCTGATTATCGCTGAGCGCGGCGGCAATCTTTTGCATCACATGAGCGGCTTTTGCATGCAGCACGGCTAAGATTGCCTGAGCGCCCGTGCCTGCGAGTTTCCCATCCAGAATATCGATGCGCTCGAGTCGTTTTGCCTCGTTGATCTTTTCAATCAGCTCTTCGATCTCTTTTTGGTCCTGTTCGGCAAAATGGAGGCGAACGACGGTGCCCACGGGTCCTCGCCAACAATTGATGAGGTTGGGATCGGCTAAAAACGTGGTGAATTTCGAGAGTTTACGGAGATCCAAAGGAAGGCCGTAAAGATTTTCTAAGATTGCCTGCATTCTGAAAGGATCGATTAGGTACGCCTCCTCTCCTCGACGGTAGGCGATAATCCCTGCCTGGTCCGCTCCTTTGGAAAAGCCTAAATGCGCCAGCGTGAATTTTTGGGTTTTAGCCCATGAGGCAACATGATTGGCAAAAGCCTCGGCGCACTCCTGGTCAAAGGGAGCCCTTCCTGCCAACATAGCGGCATCGCAAACCCAGTCCATCAAGAAAGTCGTGCCTCTTGAGGCAATGACGGCGATCTTTCGTTCAGGGTTGTAGAAAGCAGTTGCAGCATAGGTGAAAGGGAACGAAAGCTTTTCCCTTCCCGCCCCAAGAGCTTTCCAGAGAAATCCCACCAAGCCCTCCCCGTCCTGTTGTTGTTGCACAGCTCTTTTTTGTTCTTCTGCAAACTGGTCGTAAGTTTTCCAGATCACCCATCCCTCTTTAACAAGATCATCGGGAAGGGCGGATTGATTGTGAGAGACCTCTTCTAACTTGCCGACCTCTTTTAGGGTTAATGAAGAGTTGTTTAAACTTCTCGCCGCAGCACTCATACGCCCTCAACAATTAATAAAAATTCAGCGGATTATAAACGCTTCTTTTTTATATGTCTAGAACTCGACTTTGCGCCATGTGCGCGGTCTCTTCTCGAAAATCGGCTGTCGCAAATGGCGCAAAGTCGAGTACAGAAAATCTTTAAATTTTTAAGAAAACAGGCTTTTAAATGCCTTTTAAAGCTGTTTTTCCTAAAGAAATCAATTTACAGATAATTTTGAGCGGGAAATTAAAGCCAAAAAATCCTACATAAAAAACAAAAGCCCTGACTATAATCCCATCCGACCCCTAGTGGAAAAATCATGAAACGCATCGTTGTGCTCTCATCTTTGGTTTTTGCTTCGTTGCAAGGCGAAAGAGAAGATCCTCTCTTGCACTTAGAGCCCTTCCTTCCTCCTCTCGCTCTTGAGGAGAGCCGCAGCGGCAAGCAAGAAGCTTCTTGCGGCACGGAAAACCTCCTTCCCAAAAAAGAGGAGGTCTCTTTGGAGGAGATCTCGTCTTTAAAAACAGAAGAATTATTGTTTTCCGTTCCCAAAGAGAAAGAAAAAGCAAAAAAGAGCGCGGAACGGCCGATGCAGGAGCTGCCTTTGAAAAGAGCGGCTCTTCCTGAACGGGATTTCCCGAGGCTTCCCCAATTTCCCGAAGATCCTCTCCTTTCTCTCCCTCTTCCTCAACCTCCCGAAGAGATGGGCCACAGCATTAATTTTAGCGATATCCCGATGGAGGAGTTTCTCCGATTCGTCAGTAAAATCTCCGAGGTGAATTTTATTTTTAACAAAAAGGAGTTGAACTTTTCCGTCTCTTTGAGCTCGGGAAAGGCGGTGAGTGCGCGAAATGTTTTAAATGCGCTGCTAGGCATTTTGCGCATGCATGGATTTTGGGTCAAAAAAGAGGAAGAGTACTATGTCATTCACAAAGTCGATCCTAGCCGTCCTCCCCCTTCCAACTGGGATCATCTTTTCGATCTTGAAGAGAAACAAGAGAAGAGCGTGGAGAGAGAATTTCCTCAAGCGGCTGAAGAGGCGGTTGAAGAGAGAGAAGAGAAAAAACCAAGAGAGGAGAGGCTTTTGGAGTTTTTTGTCTACAAACTCAAATATCACCAGGGACCGGAGCTTTTGGAGGCTTTAAAACAGGTCGCTCTGGAGTTAAAGATGCAACCCGATTCTCCGGAGAGACTCCTCAGCGCCATCCAGACAGTTCAATTTGTTCGGGCAACCAATTCCCTTCTCTTCTCAGGAGACGAAGAGTCCATCCAGGGAGTGAAAAAGCTGATCGAATCCTTAGATACCGCTTTGAAGCAGGTCTTTATTGAGATATTGGTCATCGAGACGGATGTGAGCCGGGCGTTTGAATTTGGCCTGCAATGGGCGGGAGGAGGGAAAGTGGGAAACAATCTAGGCGTGGGCGCCGGAGGCTTTCCCCGGACAGGAGGAACCGCTCCTTTTGCCGATACTATGCAGGGGATTTCCGGGGGAAGCGCTCCGACAGGACTCGACCAGTTTCCCATTGGGAGCGGCTTTGATTTAGGCGTCATCGGCGACATCATTTTCCACAAGGGCAAATCTTTTCTCTCTTTGGGATCGCTTGTCTCCGCCATCCAGGCCGAAGGGGGGAGCACCATCGTCTTAAACCAGAAGATCATTGCCCAGGACAACAAACCCTCAAAGATCTTTGTGGGAGACAATATTCCCTTTACCGGCTCCGTGACGCAGATTGTCGGACAGAGCCAACAGAGGACCTCAAACATCGAATACCGCGATATCGGAGTGAATCTCAACATCACTCCGATGATTGGAGACGGCGATGTGATCACTCTCGATCTCCAAGAAGAGATCTCCGAGCAGGTCAATGATGTCACGCTCTTGCAGGGAGAGACATCGGGAATTCGCACGACGAAGACCAATATGGTCACCCATGTCCACGTTCCCGACAAACATTTCCTCGTCTTAAGCGGGATGATCCGCAACGCAAAGTCCCAGCAGAAGAGAGGTCTTCCCTGTTTGGGAGGTCTTCCCCTTGTCGGCTCCTTGTTTAGTAAAAAGAGCAATCACGAAGAGAAGAGAAACATCATCATCTTTGTCCGGCCCCATATCATCCACACCGTCGAAGAGTACCAAAAAGTCTCCAGCGCCCAACGTGAGCTCCATCGTAAAATTTCCGAAAAGGAGCTCTTTGACCAAGGCATGCAGCTCATTCCTCCGCAGTAGACGAATTTTTGAACGTGCGTTTGGTATAGTCCTTGCCAAATCACAAGGTTGGATAATAGAATGTCATCTTTAGGGACTGATAGCTCAGCGGATAGAGCAACCGCCTTCTAAGCGGTAGGTCAGAGGTTCGAGTCCTCTTCAGTCCGATAGTTGACGGTGACATGTATGGAAGCTGCTAAAAAAAAAGTAGGATGCAAAGGCAAATATCTCGGAGATTACGAGATTCCTCCTCTACTCTTTTCCGGATTGAAGGAGGCTCTCAAAGAGTTTCAGGAAAAGGCCTTTTTGGATCTTGGGGAGAGGGAGAGAAACAATCGGATCAATGAAGTGCTGCTCTCACTCATTTGCCAAGAGAGTTCATGCTCGTTTTTGCTCATTGCCATCATCCACTTCATTGATGAGGTGAAACGGGCAAACCTTCTGGAACACTACTCCATCTCTCATTTTGAGCTGTGGCTGAATCAATTTTCAGGGCTCTCTTCTGATGAGAATTACCGGATCCGCGCAAAAATTGTGGGCAAACACGTGCCCCGAGCCGCCTATCAGACCCTCTTTCCCATTGGAAGAGACAAGATCTATCCCGGAAGCCACTTTGTAACAGCCCACAGCTCTCCGGATGTCGATACCACCATCGCCTCTTTTTGGGGCTGGGTCGATGCCTTCGGAGCTCGAGTCAGCGAGGGGATGCACATCTGGAACGTGCCGGGAGGCCCTCCCTCTTCTCAAATGGAGATTCCTCTTCTTTTTCACTCTATTTTTGGAAGCGGGATTTTTGACCACATCGCAAAAACGCGCAGCTTCCTCTCGCTTTCGAGTCTGGATTTGATGAACCAAAAGGGGATGCTGCGCAAGAAGACCGAAGACTCTTTTCTCTCCATTGATCAGGAACGCGATCAAAAGGCCGTTGTCCTCGTTGACGATGCGGGAAGGTTTATCGGGGATTGGCTTCCCGTGGATGTCGAAGAGGTGCGCCTCGTTGTCAATCTCTTAAGCATCTGTTTGCGCTGGTTTGCGAGCAATCTCCATGTGCAACTGATCTCTCTTTTTGGAAGAGAGGATCTCTCAGCCTCCGATCTTCCGAAATTCATCCACAGTTTTTTTGCCATGAAGATTGTTGACGCTCCTCCCATGAAGGATTTTACTGAGAAGCAGTGCGGCTATCTCAGGGACTCTTTGGTTAAGGTTCTCCACCTGCCCCGAGGGCTTGGCAGCAGCTTTGAGGAGTATGCGCATGCGATGAAGAGACTGGGGCTTGTGGAATTTGAAGACTTTATTGATTTGATCGAATCCCTTCAAACCTCTGCGCTCTTTGACAGCAAAGGAAGACTGCAAGAAGACCGGCCCACTCTTTTCAAGCACTTGGAAAAGATTGTCAGAGAACTCGATCGCGCCATTGCGAGTGTTCGCACCTACTTAGACAGCATCGGGATAGGCTTTAAAATTAAGACGGAAGTCTTCGGTTATCTGCCCCAAATGATCAGTTATCGGGCAGACCTTGAAGAGGTGCGGCAGAAGATGGACGGCTTTCCGTATTTGACGGTGACCTTTCCTGCGAAAGAAGAGGGGTTTCTTCCCTTGGGGGTTGTCCATGCCGCAGAACTGTACCGGACGACATTGGGCACAGTGACTTTAAGAGACTTTTGCAATCGCGAGGAGATGAGGATCCCCTCTTACCTCGAAGTGATCAGTGTCATTGACCACCATAAGTCAGCGCTTTTAACCACGTCCGCTCCCGTTGCTTACATAGGAGATGCGCAATCCACCAATGTTGTGGTCGCAGAGCTCGCATTCCGGATCAACGACCAGTACAGTATGGGCGCTATGAGTTTGGATGAGATTGAAAAGCAGATGGAGGAGGTGCAGAAGGATCTCGTTGCTCCTTCCAGCAAACGGATTTTACAGCGCCTCTTGCAGCGCCGCCTCCATGCGGAGCGAAAAGGAGAGTATTTTGTCGATCCCGTTCGTGAATTTGTGGAATATCTCCATTTTCTTTACGCCATCTTCGACGATACCGATCTTCTGAGTAAGCTCTCGATGAGAGATGTCCTGTGTGTCATCTCTTTGATCAATCGCCTCAAATCGCTTCTTTTGGGAAGAGAGGTGGAGATCATCTGCGTGGACGATCTTTTGCAAGACGGCTCTTTTGTAGAGCAGGCAGCGCAGCGCATCTTGCAACATAGCGATGTCTATTCCCTCTATCGTAAAATCTATCTTTCCAAGGAAAAGGCGGTGGAAGAGAATATCAAGCTGTGCGTGGAGGGAAAATCTTCCTCCTTTTTTGCAGACACGAAAGAGCAAAACGGCTGCTGCAGAGTCGGGCAGGCCAAGATGTTTTCCCGCAATGTGCCGCTCTTTTTCAAGCATGTGGACCCTCTTCGAACCAAGTGGCTGCTTGAAGCCATCGAAGCCAACCGTGAAAAGTCTGAGTTAGATCTGCATCTTCTTATGATCAGCACCATTCCCAGCGCAGAGGATCTTTTTGCAGGAGAAAAGAAGAAATATCTCCACAAGGATGAACTTTGGCTCTGGATCCCGGCAACGGAAGAGGGGATTGAACACCTCAAGGGCTTTTTGAATGCCTTTAGTACGGAGCCTGTGGTTGTTTCCTGTCAAAAAGAGATGGAAGTGGAGTTTTTTGGAGAAAACGCCAAGGAACTCGAAGCCGTCTTTCAAGAGAGTTTTCTTCCCATCCCTAACACGCAAACTCAACTCAAAGAAAAAACCATCTCTCTGGCAGTCCTGCGCTTTCCGGCAGGCCGCATAAATTCGAGAAAGGAGATGGTCACTCCCTTCCTCCCTCGCCTTGTGATCTAACCGGAGTTTACAGGATAAAGAGGCCAAACAATGACGTCAGAAACCCTCTCCAATCCTGTAAACTCCGGTTGCGCTCTACCCTGTCCAGGATTACTCCTGAGGGGGGGAGGCTTCTTCTGTTTCTTCTTCTTCTTCTTCCAGAATTTCAAGATTGACCCGAAGGCCGTTGCGGCTGGCCACGGACATCAAAAGGGTGCGGATCGCATTAATGGTTTTTCCCTTTTTGCCGATGATCTTGCCGATATCTGATTTTTCGACGCCTAGTTCAATGATGATCGTATGCGCACCACCCACTTCATTAATATGAACTTTATCGGGATGGTCAACAAGATTCTTCACGATGTATTCTACAAACTCTTTCATAGCTCGGTCCTTTTTGTGAATATCCATCAAAGTAAGTTACCATTATAGGAGAAGGGAAATATTAATCTAGTCCAAATTTTATTAACAGGGAACGCATAGCCGCGGGAAGGGGGGCAGAGATCTCCAGCGGTCTTTTCTCAAAGGGATGGATGAAAAAGAGGGAGCGCGCGTGGAGGAGTTGACGGCTCAGCTGTAATTTTTTATTGAGAAAGGCCGGTCCGTAGACGGGATCTCCCAAAATGGGGGCGCCGATATGCCTCATGTGCACGCGAATTTGGTGCGTCCTTCCGGTCAACGGGGCAATCTCTACAAAAGAATAATTGCCTTGGCTGGAGAGGACGCGGATGGAGGTAACGGCTTCTTTACCCGAGGGAGCGACGGCTATCTCTTTGCGGCGTACGGGATGGCGCAAGAGGGGGGCGCGGATTGTTTGATCCTTCGGATTGCCCAGGCAGATGGCGACATAGGTTTTTTTGACTTTCCTCTCGGAAAATAAAGAGACGATCTCACGGTGGGCGGCCTGGCTTTTGGCCGCAAGGAGAACACCCGAGGTCTCCTTGTCGAGCCGATGAACGATTCCCGGGCGAAGCGGAGCTCCTAAAGTGTCCGGAAGCTCTTTGCAGTGGTGGAGAAGAGCATTGACAAATGTGTGGGAGGGGTGGCCAGGTGCAGGATGGACCACCATGCCGGCGGGCTTATTGATTGCAATTAAGTGTTCGTCTTCGAAGAGGATATCCAGAAAAATAGCCTCGGGCTCAAGTCTCATCTCAGGAAGAGGAATCAAGGAGAGAGAGACCTCATCTCCAAGACGGGGTTTTGTCCGCTTTTTGACCGGGCTGCCATTGAGGAGAACGGCGCCCGCTTCCATCAGGTATTGAAAATAGCTGCGCGAATACGAACTGTAATGGGAGGCCAGCAGAAGATCCAGGCGCCTGCCTGCATCCTCTTGGGTGATGAGAAATTGCTCTCTTTTTTCCATAAGCAAAAGAGAGTATAGCAGATGGCTCGGATCTCTTAGGGAATTATTTTCCCTTAGCTTCCTTCAGCACTTCTAAAAGAGCAACTAGGCCCTCTTGCATGAAAGCAAGGGGGGTGATTTGCCTTGCCGTCGATTGAGCGAGGTTCTGCCCTTGTTCGGGAGGCGGCGGCGTGGGGCTGACCGGTGTGACTCCTTCAATCATTTTTAGTTCCTTTTTTTAAGCTATTGATTTGCAATCTCTTCGTTCTTTTTTTTGCGTTGTGCTTCGTGTTGTTTTTCACGATTGATAGCCTGCAAGAGTCCCCCCATTCCGGCCTTCGCGATGCCGGCAAGCGCTATTTTTTCCCGGTTCCCCTGCGTCCCGATTCCCGAAGGGGGAGGCTGAGGTTGAGAAATCTGTGATGGTGTTGTGGGTTCTACAGGATCTGTCATAAACGAACCTCCTGATTTTTTTTATTCTTCCCCTTCTGCGATCCTTAGGGCCTTTTTGGCATTTTCATGGGCTTTTTGAAAACTGCGGCTGACGGCTTGCGTCACCATATTCATCATTTGCCGATAACACTGTTCGGCTTGCTGGAGCGTTGCGTTGGGGCCTAAAAATTTGCGCCACACCTCCAGGTGTTCAGTCGTTTGCTGCAAGGGAGCCTGCGAAGGTTGCTGCAAGGGAGCGGGAGGTTGAAATGCCGGAGGACCATGAGGGGGGAAAGGGGGTATTGTCATAAAGTAAAAAATTAAACTCCTAATTGGATTATAGTTTATGTTTGAATATTCAACAACCCGATCATGCTCTTTAGGAGAATGAATGGCAAATTATTAATCCGAGCATCCGCTTGTTTGCCGATTGAAAGAGAGACAACCAGTGGAAAAATTGAGAGGAACAAACTATACTCCGGGTAGAGATTCATTCTGCGAAAAATAAAGAGAAAACGCATCTTCATCCCAAATGAGCCTGCTTATGTACTTGATTAGGTTGATCTTATGTATGCTTTTTCCCCTCTTGGGGCGTGCTGCCGAGGAACCTCTGCCTGAAAGGGAGCGCGATTTGCTGTTTGTTGAGCCCGGTGAGCGCATTGAAGGGGACCTCTTTGCCTTCAATAAAGTAGTCGAGATCTCGGGGACTGTCACGGGCGATGTCTATGTAATGGGAGGCCAGGTCTTCATTGATGGAGACGTGCTGGGGAGCGTTCTCATTGCCGCCGGAAGCGGCGACATTTCGGGGAAGGTAGGCGAGAGTGTGAGGGCGATCGGAGGCCAGCTGCGCCTCAGCGGTTCTGTCGGCAGCAGTGTGACGCTGCTCGCAGCCAATGCGGACATCATGCCGACAGCTGAAATCGGAAGAGATCTTGTTGCCCTTGCGGGAAACATGGACCTTTCAGGAAGAGTGGGTTTTAATGCCACTGTGATCTCTTCGAATGTTCGGATTTCAGGAGAGGTGAAAAATGATCTCAAAACCTACGCCGAACAGCTAAGGCTTACCTCAAAAGCAGTGATTGGCAATGATTTAAATTATCGCAGCGCCTCGCCTGCCTGGATAGATCCCGGCGCCAGGATCGGCGGGAAGATTCACTATCACAGCACGCTTCTTCGCGATATCCTGAAAGGAACCTGGCTCCAGGGGGTTTTCATTGGTTCGAAATTGGCTGTTCTTTTCATGAATTTCCTCTTTACGTTTGTCATCGGAGTCATCCTTCTCAAGATCTTTCCCGGCTCCATCCATGAGGCCATCCATGCTTTGAAGCGCCATCCTTGGAAATCCTTTGTTTACGGCATTGTCCTTCTCATTCTCTTTCCGCTCACGGCGCTCCTTCTTCTTATGACCATTCTCGGAGCCCCTTTTGCCTTAACGGTCCTGGCTTTGAATGTGGTGACCTTCTATACCGTGAAGATCATCTCCATCTTCTGGGTCTCTAATGCCCTCTTTCCCTGGATTGGCTTAAAGCCCAATAAAGTGCCGACCTTTACTCTGGGTCTTCTCCTCTATTTTCTCTTAACGGCGATTCCCTATTTTGGTCCCGCCCTCGCTTTGACCACGCTCCTCTTCGGCTTGGGGAGCGTCGTTGTTTCGCAAGGGAAACATCTTCACCTCCCGGCAAAGTCGAGATAATCTTTTCTGTTATGAAGGAACTTCCCTTTGCCCTAGACTTCTCTCTCTCTCAATGGCGGGAGTGGACTGCTCGCCACGAGCTTCTTCCCTTTTGCGCAGAGCAGATCTTTCAATGGATCTTTCAGAAGGGAGCTTTAGACCCGCAAGATCCCGCCTCCTTTACTAACCTCTCTTTTGCAGCGCGCTCTCTTCTTTCCGCTTCTTTTCACTGGGAGCTTCCTCGGATGGACTGCAGCCTTTCCTCTCAGGATGGAAGCGATAAGTTTATCCTTCAAACCCGTGATGGCCATCTCTTTGAGATGGTCCTGATGCCAAGCGCCAAGCGCATGACCCTTTGCGTGAGCTCTCAAATAGGCTGCAAGAGGGGTTGCAGCTTTTGTCAGACGGCAAAAATGGGGTTCAAGCGCAATTTAAGCCCAGGAGAGATTCTCTCCCAGTGGATGCTTGCCAAAGACCTGCTTAAGAAGAGAGAGCGGTCCGAAAAACGCATCTCGCACATCGTCTTCATGGGAATGGGAGAGCCCTTGGATAATTATGATGCGGTCCTTCAAGCCGCCTCGATTCTTGTAGATCCTAAAGGCGGCGCTCTCTCCAGATCCCATGTGACGATTTCAACTGCGGGCCATGTGCCTCTTATCCGAGCCTTAGCTCAAGCGCTTCCTCTTCGGCTTGCAGTCTCGCTCCATAGCGCAGATGATCGTGTGCGCTCGGAGCTGATGCCCATCAATTGCCTCTATCCCCTAAAAGAGCTGAAAAGAGCTCTTTTGGAATACCCGGCGAAAAGAGAGGGAATCACGTTTGAATACCTTTTGATCGAGGGGAAAAACGACAGTCTCCTCGATGCCAGGAGGCTCGTTTCTTTTCTTCATGGCTTAAAGGCCAAAGTGAATCTCATCCTTTTTAATCACTTCCCCGGCTCTTCTTTCAAGCGCTCCCAAGAAAAGAGGGTGCAGGCCTTCCAAGCCTATCTTGCCGCACGCTTTATTCCCGCCCCCATCCGCAATTCCCGCGCCCAGGATGTCAGCGGAGGATGCGGTCAGCTTGCCGCCAAACGGGAGGGGGAACTTCATTTAGATCCAAGAACACTCTTCAAAAAACGAAAAAAATAGAGCCGTTCAAAATGGTGAATTTGAGATAGCGCAGCCATTTTTTGAAGTTGTTTGGGTAGCCTTCTTCTAAGAGAAGGCGGTTGTGGGAATTTTTGTTAAAATTCGGCGTGGCCCGGGGTGCGGGGGAAGGGGATGGCGTCTCGGATGTTTTCCAGCCCGGTAGCAAACATGACGAGTCTTTCAAATCCCACTCCAAAACCTGCATGGGGAACGGTGCCGTATTGGCGAAGCTGGAGATACCACCAGTAGTTGGCCGGATCTAGCCCGAAGGCAAGCATCTTCTCTTTGAGAAGGTCGAGACGCTCCTCTCTTTGGCTGCCGCCGGCGATCTCACCGATTTTGGGGACGAGGATGTCCATTCCTGCGACCGTTAGGCCGTCTTCATTGTCGCGCATGTAGAAAGATTTTATCTCCTTTGGATAATCTGTGAGGATGACGGGACCCTTGGTATACTCTTCGGCAAGGTAGCGCTCGTGCTCGGACTGAAGATCTTTTCCCCATTCCACCTCAAATTCAAACGATCTTTTCGAGCGTTTCAGGATGTCAACCGCTGTGGTATAGGTGAGATGGACAAAAGGAGTCGTGACGATTTGATTGAGCCGCTCGATGAGTCCTTTTTCAATGCGTTCTTCAAAGAAGGTCAAATCGTCTCCGCAGTGATTGAGGAGATAGCCTGTAACGGCTTTCAGATAGGCCTCGGCAAGCTCCATGTCATCCGAAAGGCCGGCAAAGGCCATCTCGGGCTCGAGCATCCAAAATTCCGCTAAATGGCGCGTCGTGTTGGAGTGTTCAGCGCGGAAGGTGGGCCCGAAGGTGTAGACATCGGAGAGGGCGCAGGCAAAACACTCGGCTTCGAGCTGCCCCGAGACGGTGAGGAAGGCGGGCCTTTGAAAGAAATCTTTTGTAAAATCCAGGCTTCCGTCCGAGAGCAGCGGAGGTTTTTTGGGGTTGAGTGTTGTGACTAGGAACTGCTCTCCGGCCCCTTCGCAGTCGGAAGAGGTAATGATGGGAGTTTGGATGTAGAGAAAACCCCTGTCATGAAGGAATTGATGGGAAGCGAAGGCGAGAGCATGGCGCACCCGTGTGACGGCGCCTTGGGTATTGGTCCGTGGCCTTAGGTGGGCAATGGTTCGGGCGAATTCAAAGGTGTGCCGTTTTTTTTGCAGGGGGTAATCCGCGGCAGAGCAGGCGCCGATAAGAGTGATCTTTTCAGCTTTTAGCTCCCATTTTTGGTTGGCGCCGGGACTTTCGACAAGCACTCCCTCAGCTGCAATCGAAGAGCCGATGGTTAATTCATAAGAGGGGTCTGCTACAATTTGCAGGGGATGGAAGGTGGATCCGTCGACCAGTTCAATGAAAGAAAAATTTTTCTGTGCGCGCACTGTGCGCACCCAGCCGCACACTTTAATGCTGTTTCCAAAAAGGTTTTCTGAGATCTCTTTAATTTTAGTCCGCTTCATTTGGCAAATTTTCTTAAGAGTTTAATTTCATCGATCCAAAGCTTTGGTCCAAGAGGGGTCTCGAGATACTTGGGAAGCTGAAGGAGTTTGGGGTGCTGCATCATTGCCTTGAATCCCTTAAGCCCGATCTTACCCTCTCCTAAGCTCGCATGCCGGTCTTTCCTCGATCCCAAAGGATGGACCGAGTCGTTGATGTGCATGGCAAAGAGATATTTTAAGCCGGCCTTTTGGTTAAACTCTTTCAACGTCGCTTCCCACCCTTCTTGGGAACGGATGTCGTAGCCCGCAGCAAAGATATGGCAGGTGTCGACACAGATTCCCACCGGCAGACGGTCTTTAAGGCGGGCGATGAGGTAGCCGAGCTGCTCAAATGAGTAGCCCACATTGCTTCCCTGGCCGGCGGTCGTCTCAAAAAGGAGGCGCGTCGTTCCCTTGGAGCAGAGCTTTTCCATCTTGAAAAGGCTTTTTATGATGGTCTCCAAACACTCCTCTTCTGAGGACTCGGTTGCAGATCCGGGATGGAAGTTTAAAAAAGAAATATTGAGTTGATGGCAGCGTTGAATCTCTTCTTGGAAAGCTAAGCGGCTTTTTTCCAGGATCTCTTTTTTGCAAGAGCCAAGATTGATTAGGTAGCTGTTATGGCTCATCACCTTTTTGATGTTCGTCTCTTTCAGAGCGAGATGCCAGAGCGCGACTTCTTCATCGGAGATGGGCTTGCTGCGCCAGGTTCTTTGATTGCTTGTAAAGAGTTGAATCGTAGTTGCGCCAATCTCCTTCCCGATGAGAAGGGCGTTATGCACCCCTCCTTGAGCGGAGGTATGGGCGCCGATGAGGAGAGGGTCGGGAACAACTTTTGCCATAGTGAATAAAAAGAATAGTATTCAATGTCGCTAATCTTATCAACTCGACTGTGTATATTTTTTGACAGCCGGATTTCGAGGAGGCGGCCCACAGGGCATCTTTGATGGACGGTTAAGAGATGTGGGCGAGGAAATCGCAGACGAGCGCAATGTTCACGGGAAGAGGGAGGGGAATCTGATCCGTTTCAGGCCTGACGAGCAGCTTTCCAGAGAACTTTCCCTCTTCGGCAGACAGGTATTCGGGGATCTCTCTTGCTGCAGAGGCTTGCGCCTGTTTGGCCCAGTCGAGTTTTTGGATCTGAGGCTTGAGAGAGACAGTCATTTCCGGTTCCACCAGGAAAGAGCGCCGGTCGACTTTTTTCCCATCAACGAGCACGTGCCCATGCGAGACGAGCTGCTGGGCGGCAAAGATTGTCGGAGCAAATTTCAGGCGGTAGACGATGTTATCCAGGCGGCATTCGAGCCTCTGCATAAAGACCAGGAGGGTATTGCCTTTGGAGCGGCTGGCGACATTGTAAGCGCGCACCAGCTGTTTTTGCGGAAGCATGCCATAAATGGCCTTGAGCTTTTGCTGTTCATCAAGCTGCATCCCAAAATCAGATTTTTTTTTACGGCGTGCGCCGTGCATGCCGGGAGGATTGGGTTTGTGCAAGAGGGGGTTGCGGGCATAGCCAAAGATATTGGCTCCAAAACGTCGTGCAATACGGTTCTTAGGACCTGTGTAGCGTACCATGACTCTCCCAAAAAAACATTAATGGCTTGTCATCATAGAGAAAATTCTCGATTTTGACAATTGAAAAATTGCCGCTCCCTTCCCTTAAGGGAGTATTCAGCTTTAAAAAAAGTTGCATCATTGCGCTCACGCTCTCCCAACCCCTTGTGAAAGGCGGTAACTTACCGCTCTGTTGAACTGTACGGAATGCATCTTGGGAGATGCCTATTGGAGAGTGCAGTTAAAGGAGGGAATGCTCTCTTGTGAGGCCAGATTTGCCCGCAAGTGCGCTGCGAGAGCGCCATGCCATTCTCTTTGCGCCATTTTATGAGCTCGAAGGATCCCCGCTCGATTGGGACGCGGGGCTCCTTCTGCGGGATCGTCGCGCCTCAAAAGCTGTTTCACAAGAAGGTCGTAGCCCATTCCTGCCGCCATGACAAGAGCATCGTTCATCCCTTCTTGATTTGGAGGCGGCACTCCTTCTTGGGGATAGCCACGGATCAAAAAGTACTGAACCAGATCCCTCCGATTGCTTCCCGCCGCAGCACACAGTGCCCGATTGATTCCTGCCTGATTGGGGTGGGGAGCTTTTCCTGAGGGATAGTCGCGGTTCAAAAGATTGTCGACGATATCCCAATAGCCGCCTTCAGCTGCATAAGCAAGCGCTGTATTGACTGCCATTTGATTGGGATGCGGAGTATTTTCGTGAGGATAGTCAAGACTTAAGAGGTGTTCAACAAGACCATCGTTTCCATTGCCTGCTGCATACCAAAGCGCCGCATTGATTCCCTCTTGATTGGGACGCGGCACTCCTTTGGAGTAAGCATCATAGAGCAGAAGGAGTTCCACCACACTCCCATATCCGATTCCTGCCGCACGCCAAAGCGCCCGATTGATTGCCTCTTGTGAAGGGGGAGGGACTTTTTCGGGTTCATAGGAGTAGGTCAACAGGTATTCTACAAGCTCCTCCAGCCCTTTTCCAGCAGCAGAACCAAGCACCGCATTTACCGCTTCCTGGGTGGGGAAAGGAGCTTCGCTTGTTCCGGAAACGCGGGTTAAGAAGCATGCGGCAACCGTTCGATTGGCGGCCTCTGCAAACGCCTGAATGATTCCACTGGAATTGGGAGGGGGGATGTCGGCTCTTGGGTATTTTCCTCTCAAGAGATACTCGACAAGCTCCACATAGCCCAACATTGAGGCAATAGAAAGTGCTTCATTGACTCCATGTTGGGAAGGCTTGGGAACACTTGCAGGATAGGGGAAACTCAAGAAGTTCTCGACGAGGTTCTGATGGTTGGAGGAAGCGGCAGCGGAAAGAGCTGTATCGATTGCCCACGGATCCGGAGGCAATAACTCTTTATTTAAAGGATAGGAGCGTCTTAAAAGGTGTTCGACAATCAGGCTCTGTCCGCTTCTGGCCGCACACACAAGAGCGATATTGACCCCTGATTGACCGAGAACCGGTGTTCCTCCGGGAAGATAGGCGCGGCTCAAGAGGTGCTCGACAAGATGGATATTGCCGCGTTGTGTAACCGCCATCAGGAGGTTATTTATTCCGTTTTGGTTGGGACTGGGAACTCCTTGGGGAGAATACGGGCGGTTCAAAAAGAGCTCGATCAGATCGACGTTGCCGTCAACGGCGGCATCTTCCAATGCTTCATTGATTCCCTGTTGAGAGGGATGCGGCACTCCGCCTAAGGGATAGGCGCGGCTCAAGAGGCGCTCGACAAGATGGATATCGCCGCGTTGCGTAACCGCCATCAGGAGGTTATTTATTCCGTTTTGGTTGGGACTGGGAACTCCTTCGGGAGGATACGGGCGGTTCAAAAAGTGCTCGATC
>Ga0155347_136_pt1 | contig 34237 bp, 33 predicted proteins | sample RifCSPhighO2_02_FD_106315 | JGI IMG/M metagenome (GOLD analysis project Ga0155347, IMG submission 106315) | Chlamydiae bacterium RIFCSPHIGHO2_02_FULL_49_29 | reverse complement strand
TGACTTTTGCTCAGGAAAAAAAAGTTTTCATCTCTGCAACGAAAAGCTATGATCAAAATCTAACCCAAGCAGCTCACTCTTTTTCTAAACATGCTGGTAGACATCCTGAAACATGGGGAAAGTTGCAAGGACCGATGAATAGTTGGCATGATCAAGCACTTGAGCAATTAAAGCATATTTATAACGCACCAGGCGAATTTATAAAAATTGTTGACCCAAAGACAGGATTGACATGGATTGAAAAAAGGCTGCCTAATGGGCGAGGAATAAGACTAAATAGGGATTTTACGTTTAAAGGATTTGTGGATTAATTATGATTGATCATTTAATTGAGATAGTTTTCAAAAATATTTCTCGTAAAAAAATTGGGGCTTTGTTAAAAGATTTAAGTTCGAATGGCCAGAAAATAGCAAGTTATCATTTTACCTGCGAGCCTGTGGCTATTAATTGGAGCTTAGAAAAATCGATAGAAAAAGCTTTCTCCGGGACTAAAAAATTCGGGTTATTTATAAACCTGAACGAATTAGTTAGAGATGGGATTAATTTTCCAAACTGTGGAATTGCTGTATATAAATACGAAAACACAATTAATCTAGAAATAAATATTCAGCTATCGGATTTAAAAGATTTTAAATTTGAAAATCTAACGAAAAGTCTTATACAGTTAGCAAAGTCTATTGCTACCAATTACCACATAAATGATTATTATTGTGGGCTTGAGCCTGCCCAAGATACAAAGACAAGACTGTTTACCAATGAAGAAATTGGACCTTTTTTTCTTATAACTTAATCAAGTGCATATACACTTGAAAAAATAATTATAAATCTCCACCGTGAAAATATGAAGTACATTTAAAAAAATACGCAACGCTCTCGATGATTCCGGAAGACCTTTCGCTCAATTAACTCCCCCTGCAGAAAAGAAAAATCGCCTGAATGAGAGTTTCAAGACAATTTTCAGCTCCTCTCAGTGCGAAGATCGGATTCTTGCAGCCACTCTGAAAAAAGCCCCGCTCACTTGTGAGATCAAAGAATAAATCCCACATCCCACTGTGAGAAAAATATGCCCTAATCCAGAGACTCCCGCCATAAAAATGCTGCCTCCGCCACGATAGCTCTTGATGACTCGTGCAAGCTCATCATGGCCATATTCTTTTGCCTGTTGAAGGCTTGCGTTTAATCCGTATTTTCCCTCTGCCGAAATGGCACCCCCGAAAGGAGAGTTTAAGATCGCCTCTACGACCTCTTTGTGGCCATTTTCAGCAGCCGTGCAAAGAGAACGTCCTAATCCAAAGTACCCCTCTGCCGAGATGGCGCTTCCGCCTTCGGAGTTTAAGACAGCCAATACAAGTGTGGTATGGCCATTTTTCGCCGCCCAATGCACAGCATCGCCCAATCCATATTCGCCATCCGGCAAAAGAAGGCGAGCAAGAGGAGAACTTAAGATGAGACGTGCGCTGGCTTCCCGGCCGCCTTCGCACGCCTTGCGAAGAGCGTGCCCGAATCCATATTCTACTCCTGGGGCAATACGGGTCGCACCCGGCGCGCGCAAGATCGTCTCTACTAAGGTTGTTTGGCCGCTTTTGGCAGCAGAACCAAGCGAACGCCCCAATCCGGAGGCTCCATTTGGAGGAATAGAGCCTTCCTTTTGTGAAGATAAGATCGCACGTGCCACCGCTTCATGAGCCTTGTCAACCGCGCAGTACAGAGCTTCTCCTAATCCATAAGAGCCGCTTCCAGAAATCATCTCTCCCCCCTGAGAGTTTAAGATCAACCCAGCTAAGGCTTCATGGTCATTTTCTGCCGCCATGACTAGAGCATGTCCTAATCCATAGGTTCCACTAATCGGTATAGCGCCTGCAAGAGGTGAGTTTAAGATCGTGCGCACGACGGTCTCGTGCCCCTCTCTTACAGCATGGCAAAGGGCAATTCCCATCTCTTTATCTCTCTTTAAATCCGGAGGTCTCTCATCAAATAAGAGCTTTAAACACAACTGCGTCAGGGATAAGGAGTCGCAAGAGGCTGCAGAAATCAGCTCCTTTTTGACGCGCATAGCTTCACCTGTCAGCCAGGGATATTGCCGTTGAATTTCAATACAGTAACGAAAAGCCTCTTGGGTTTTGCGAATCTCTTCAGAACCTGCAGATCCCACCGATGGCACAGCTGCGCTCCGGGAGGCATAGTTTCCAGGTCGCAATGCACTCTCTTGGCAAACAGTCATTTTTACCTCACAAGGTTTTAATGCCCGGCACTCAAAAGCCGATTTTTAAGTTTGTGCAAAAAAATAACTTCGAAAATAATTTGTAAATGATTGTACGGCGACACTAATATTTAATCAATCTGAACCGACACTCCGAACCGACGCTCCTTTGCTATCTGCACAAATGAATCCAAAAGTTGGTTTTGGGCAACGCGAAAGCTCCTGCGATTTGACGATCGTAAGTCACCCCATATTTCTAATATTGGGCGACTTACGATCGTCAAAGCCCAGGGCTTTGGAGCAGCCGAAAATCTAACTTTTGACGGTTTTGACGGTATTTTTATAGATCGAAAATTAAGGATAGATTATTCTTTTTCTTTCTAAATGAAACTACTCTAATCACAAGAGGATATATATGGCTACAATGCATGCTTATGTCCCTGAGGGGATGTCTTATGTCAATGCTTACAGAGCTTTATGGTTACAAGCCGAACCAGTGGGATATTTTGCTGCCCATGAGGAGGCGCTAAGAGTCCAAGAAAACCAGGCTTCAACGGCTGAAAAGGTTGCGACATTATTTCGAAAGTATTCCACTCATCGCTCACCGCTTTTCTACATGGAATATGAAGGAGGAAGGATGATAAAAGTGCATTTCGTAAATTTCCCTAAATTAGAAGTTTATTATTATGATACAAAATATGGTGCAGGAGCTGCTCAAAGAGCATTAGATGCCTACAATGCAACGCCACGGGCTGAGCGTTTTGATCCAAATGACAGTTATTCCTTCAATGCCATCCTAAAAGATTAAAAATCACAGGTTTTATTGAAACTCGAGTGAAAGAGTTCTTCGAATTTGTGTAACTCGACTTTGCAACTTTTTGGGCCCGAAGGCCTCGAGATATTTGCTCTCGGGGGAGTTATTTAAACCAGGAAGGGGTTAAAAACCCCTTCCTGGTTTAAAGAATCTCCCAGTTCGACCGTAGGTCGAACGTCCGAGAGCAAATAGACGAGGCAGGCGGGTCCAAAAAGTTGCAAAGTCGAGTGTAAGGCTTCCTCTGGATTAGGAAGTCCCAAGTCGGCGAACATATTTCCGCAGCTTTCTTAGTATTCAATTTCTTTGTTGTTTTGTCCTGAAAAACTCTCGCATTCCTTCCTTCGCTTTTCGTAAATGTTCACCTACCTCCTTCGTCGGCAGGTGAAAAAAACGGCTAAAAGCCCAGCGCCTCAGAAATAAGAGGGGGCGCTTTCCGCAAATAGAAACACTTGACTGCCTGCTGCACGAAGTGCAGGACATTTCCCCCATGCTTTCGGATGATTTGAGCAACTGTTGTGATCCGCTCAACAAACTTTTTTCCACGTTCGCTTCTGGTTCCATAGCTTTTCTTACGCCAGATCACCAGCTTGCGGAGGTCTCTTTCTGCCAGGTTATTGGTCGGTTCCATCCCAAGAGTTTTGGTGAATGTCCACAACTTTTCAAAATCTTCAAGCAAAGTCCCACATATTTTAGAGAACGCGTCGCTGCTATTAGCAAGTCCATCATCGAGCCCATATTCAACTCTTCTCTTACGAGCCCCTCGACAATAGGAGGGTGGATAACATTGGCGAAGAGGTGACATTAACAACTTTGGCGCTACACTCTCCTCTTTTCTGTTGACGGAATTTAAAGAAAAAATTAATCTTTTTTTAAATTTCCGATAAATAAATCCACCTTTGAGAGGTCTATATGGCAGGAGCTGCAGGAACAGGAGATGCATTGCGCGGGCTGCCCCCATCTCTGTTGAGTCCCGAAGAGATCGGAAAAATGGCAGAAACGTCCCATTGCAAAGCAGAACTTCCACAAGAGCTTAGTCAAGCGGGCTGGGTGATTTGGAAGACCTACGACCAGTTTTCACAAGAAAAAACGCGAGCGCTGCAGCAGCAATACGCAAACGAAGATTGGATGACCTACATTTGGAGAGGGTTGTGGAGGGGATGGGAAAAGATTATTCCAAGTTTCCATTATTCAGCTACGGCCTTTTACCACCCTCAAAAGAATATCGGAGTCATTGCAAGCAAGGGAACCTCTGATCTCACTGATCTCTATTGTGATATCGAAATGGCAAAAGGACTTCCTCCTCTTGATCAGAGATGTGCAGATGAGTTTGCCGATCATGCAGGAAAAGAATGGGCCAAGATTAAAAATATCACTATTGTCCATATAGGATTTTCCAAAGGGGCAGATCACGCAGGAATTACAGCTTATCGCAGGGGAGAAGTGGCCTATCTGATAGACCCTTTTAGGATGGAGACCATTCTAGAAAACCAGTTTGGAAGACCTCTTGATCCCAAGAAACTCTCAAAATTTACGACCTTTCTTGCCGATCCCAATCTGATCAATTGCTGGAGAGGCCCCGTGGGCCATGTCGTACGCGTCCACTTTTCTCCAGCTGTTCAAAAAGAGATCGAGGAGCTCATGGAGAAGATCGCAGAAGCAAAACAATTAGAACGCATCGCTACTTTCGGAGAGGGTGATCTCGCCTCTCCTACGGCCGCCCTAGCCTCATTGAACGCCCAACATACTGCTGCCCTCCATAATATGCTGAAGATCTCTGCCGCCATGCGCCCTTCCCAATTGACCCTGGAGATAGCTTATCATCCTCCTGTTGACAAAGGCGAGGAGTCTCTACTACCTTCACGGGTATTGGAGGGAGTCGCATTATTGAACATGCAATTAGAGGAGCACCCCCCCGTCCCTCTGTTTTCAGACTTTCCCTCTTCTTTCTTTCCAAACATCCAGGTCCAGGTAGATCCCCGCTACATCGAATTTTCCTTTGATCTGCTCAATCCAAATAAATTAAAAGCTGGACAAGCCTTTACTTCGAATATTGAAGATTTTGTTCAGAGGGGAGCGTACATTCCCTTTACGGCAGAGGCTGTTATTGAGGCTTACGAAAGAGTAGACCGGGAAATCTTGACGAACATCGTGAAGGTTCGAAAGGAGTATCCTGATGCGATCTTGACCTATCCCCTAGCCTACCCCGCAACCAAGCATACCCAATTCAACTATGAACTTATCGCACATCAAGTGGACAATCCAAAAAATCCTGGAAAGCCCGATGCGATTTTTTGTTGGGTCCTTTCAAATGATTCTGGTCTCTGGAAAGGTAAGAAATACATCTATCTGATTGCAGGTTGCACGCCTTCCTTGGCCCGCTTGTGCAAGACGACGGGGTGGAGTAATCGAGAGAGTGATGGCCTCCTTTATTCTAAGAACCCACATGACGCCCTTGCAGCCTACGCAGCTGCAATTGCAGCTCGTCTTTACAACCAACACCAAAAGGAAATGATGTATGAAAGCATGCGTCAGGCCCAAGAGGCTACCTTGGCAAAAGACTACTCCCGTGCTTTGGTGGACGTTAAGAAATGGTATGATGTCGTCCATAACGATTACACCAAAGATTATAGCTGGGACCTTACCATATGGCTCGCTTTTCTCTACTCCCAGCTGGGAAGGAAAGAGGAGGCATGCGCTGTATTGGGCTCAATGGAACCTTATGATCCCTATACTATTAGAATCCCTTCTGGGATTCTTTTTGAAGCCGAGATCTTTCTTGTCTCAGGCCATTTTGGTGAGGCTACTCAGAGGTTCGATGAATATTTTAGGAGCATCAGCTCTCTAAAGCGCCCTATAGATGAGGAAAGACTCTTGGGTCTGGCCCGCTTTCTGTTTGATCACGGGCAGGACGAGGCTGCTCATACTCTTCTAACAAAGGTCAATACCCCCAAGGCACGCAAGCTTGAGGCAGAGCTTTTTTTTAAGCGCGCTTTCCAAGCCTTGGGTAGAAAGGAGTTGGAGACCGCGACGAACCTTTTAAAACAAGCCGTTGCTTGCGATAAAGAAGATCTTACCTTAACACTCTTCCTTGCCTCCGTTCACTGGTATAAAAAAGAGTGGAGAGAAGCTCTTCCGTTAATCGATGGACTTTTAGATAGGCACCCTACCTCATTGCCTCCTCTTTATCTAACATCCGAAATACTCCATCTCAAAATAGATGCAGAACCCAAATTTCCCTCTCTCCGCTTTATAAACTTTGTAAAGAGCGAGGGATCGAAATTCTCTCCCGTGCAGATCAATGCGCTTTTTGGAAAGCTGGGAGTTGTGGCATTTGCCCTATGTGCATATCTCCAAAATAATGTTTGGGGGGCAAAAGATCTTCTTGACACATTCCCCAATGATCCGAAGGCCCTGCGCCTCCGCATTGTCATTGCCCGAGAAGAGAAGGACGACGCAGCGATCATCAAATACACCACACATCTCATCTCCCAAGTCCCAAAAGATGTCGCTGCAATAAGACTTCTATATGATGTGTATACACGTCAATACAAAAAGGCAAAAACGGGAGCGGAAAAAGTCAAACTCATTGCACTACGTGCCCTTCTCGTTGCAATAGATCCCACGTATGCTCCCTTAAGGCAACTGCTTGTGTAGACCTGAAAGCTGTTAGTGGAGCTAAATGCCCGAGTCTCGAGATAGCGAAGAGAAATGGTCAGTGCAAACACAGTCGCTTTGATATTCTGTAAAAAAAGCTAAGGTCGTTAGGGATAATCCGGCCTACCAACCTACTCCAAAGAATGAAGCCGTTGCAGAGCGATGCGAGGAGAAAGTGCTCGAAAAAGAGCCTTTCGATCCGTCGTTAAAGCGGCTTCCAGAAGCGAGAGAGCGGACACCATGCGATGAAGGCGCTGGATGTCCAAGAGGCGCTCGCGCACCAAAAGGGCAGGCGCATAGAGGATCGAAAGAAGTTGATCCCGTTCCTCCTTTTTCCAGTTGGAGGTGTCTGAAAATAGGCGGAGAAAGAGATAAAACCCAGCCGCCGCTGCAGCGCCTCTATCAATGCCGTCTTTAGAGGCAAAGCTTATCAAATCCGGTTGTGTCCACTCGATGATCTGTTGTGTGAGAAAGTGATAGAAGAGCTCGATAAAATCCAGACGATTCTTGCGCGTTAGGGTCTCTTTTTTAGCAAAAAAGAGGGAGTGGACGGTCTCGATCATCTCTTCGGAAAAGTCGAGTATTGCTTTTTGAGAGAGCCCTTTTGGAAAAAAGAAGCCGCATTCGTCTCCGCTTTTGATCTGGTTGAGAAACTGTTTTTTAAACTCGGCGCTTGAGTGGAGCTGCAGATAGGAGCTGCTTTGAAAGTAAAAATCGCTCTCTTTGGGAAGCGTCACTACGACGAGATTTTCGGAAAACTCCGCCTCGTGCTGGAGCTTTTCTAAGGCAATGCAGCGGGCGTACTCTTTCCAAGAGGTCCTGTCCTGCAGATTGATCATCAGAACCTTTCGAGGTTTTAGGTCGCAAAAAAGGGCGCGTAAAAATCCCTTAAACTCTTCGATAATCTCTGCTTTGTCGATCACGGTCTGGCGCGTGGGGCAGGGAAGATGGAGGCACGTGATATGCCGCTTTTCGCTTAAAAAACTAAAGAGCTGAGAGGGAACATTTTCTTGTAAGAGAGGATCGAAGGCTCTTTCACTCTCCTCCATCTTCAAAACATCCAATGTCTTCAGGATGGGACCGCTGGGATATCTCTTGAAAAGAAGACGGAGGTGGTCGTCTTGATCGAGAAGTGCATGGAAAAATGAGTGAGAGGGAAACTTTTCTCTCTTGCCCGTTTTAGTTGCGATGAGTTTGTAAATAAAAGCCAAAAACTCTTTTTTAGTAGGGGTTTGCATGAAAAAATAGAGAGAGAGTGTGTGCGAGAGATTGATAAGCGCATGGAAAAAAGGATCGATCTTTCCGTCGTGCAGGGTCAAACACTTTTGGTATTCCTCCGAGAGGAGAGCCTCTCTTAAAAAGAGATGGAAGTCAAAGAAGTAGAGAAGAGAGCTCTTCCCCTTGGTCCTGAGAAGGGAATTTTTGGGATTGGCCGCAAGCATAAGAGCCATCAGAGCCTTGTTGATTTTGGAGACAAAACTCTTTTTTCTAAAGGGATAGGCCTCTTTGTAAAAGGAGTCGATATAGGGAGCGGTTTGCTTCAAGATCGTTTTGGCAGTCTCGATTACTTCCTGCTCCCGGATCGTTTTGATCTGCAACAGGGGGTCTTTCTCTTCGACTCTGCTGACGGCCTCATCAAAATCTCCAACCAGTCGGATGTGGCGCAAAAGATTTTGATTGTAAAAGAGCCGCCCGTCCTCCTTTCTTAAATAGAAGAGCTCGTATTCGCGGTCTTTGCGCACCGTTTCCAAGTCTCGAAGAGCTCTGCGTTCAATGTCGAGAACTCCCTCTTGGGGCTCTCCCCATTCCGCCTTCCAGGCCTCTTCCTCTTCCAGGCTCTCCTGGAAACGTTTAACGATGCGGGTTAAATAGAATTTTTGAAGCTCTTGAAACTCCTTGAGCTCGGAAACGCTCTCTTTTCCTTTGATCCCCTTAAAGATATCCGTAAAACGGTCAACTTTTTGGGCCGCTTCTCCTGCCAGCAACATCATGGCCTGAATCCCTTTTTGCGTCTGTGGATCCTCAAGCCGGCTTTTCTCCTCCTCGTAGACGTATTTGAGATAATTGTGCAAAACGCGAAAGGTCTCTTTCACTTCTTCTTGATTCTCAGAATTTAAGGCGGGCGAAAGCCACTTGACGGCATGCTTTTTTTCGATCCCCTCCTCTTTAGCTTCTTCGGATGCGAGCGCATCGAGTTCCGAGAGCGCCGAGAGATTATCGACGGCGTCCATGAGAGAGAGTTCTTCCCACTTTCTTTGAGCAACCATATTACCTCTTACTTTTATTATTAGTTTAATTTCATTATTGTTCAAATTAATGTTTTAATTAACAGTAAGTAATTAAGACAGAGTAAATTAAGGAATAAATTGCTTTAATCTATTCACAGTAAAAGAGTTGAGAGATTGCTCTTGCCCGATATCATTCCATTGAGGTATACCACCAGCAGAGGGAAGCTACGAGCGGGAGGTCTTATGGTTCGAGCATTTTTTTTGAGCCTTGTCTGGGGAGTCTCTTTTCTCTCTTCCCTGTCGGCCGCGGTCTTTCCCTACAAGGCAAACCCTTCCGATATCCGCGTCGTTCCCGTTGATCCCACTCCGGAATCGGAAACGGTAAAGCTCGACATCCTCTTTCCCGAGAGGAGCGAGGTAAAACAAAGAGATCCCGTGAGACTGCAACTGAGAATTGCGGGCTATCCTCTTGCAACAAACAGCGATTTTCCCCGTAAAGAGGAGATCCGCAACGACCCCAAAGGGCAGACAATCCATGTCACTGTCGATGATATGCATTACTTTTCAATCGATCGCGCCATGATCCAAACGGTAGATTCAAGAGAACACAACTACTTCACTCAACTCACCGAGGTCAGCATCCCCTTTGACTTAAAACCCGGAGAGCATGTCATCCGCGCTTTTGCGGTACGCTCCTACAACGAAAGTCTAAAAGGAACCGGAGCCTTTGCCTTGGAGCGCTTCTATTTTCAGACAAAAGTTGACAATTTGTCCCAAAACTTAAACGACCCCTTTCTAACCTACAATGCCCCTGCGGGAAAGTATCCTTTCAAAGAGGGAAAGCCCATCCTCCTCGATTTCTATGTCGCCAATACTCAGCTCTCCGACGACGGCTACAAAGTGGAGCTCACGATTGACGGCACCGTGAAGAGATTGCTGACACGCTGGGTTCCCTATTATATCTATGGGTTGAAAGCCGGCGACCATACCATTCGTCTGCGTTTGCTGGATCCTAAAAATCGGACGGTCAAAGGCATCTTTAATATCCACCAGGATACAATCACTGTTCAATAACCGTCCTATCTTGTAGAATCTTGACTTTGCACCTTTTTTGACAGCCGGATTTCGAGGAGGCGTCAAAAAACGTACAAAGTCGAGAGAATGTTCTTTGTCTTTGAAACCATTAAAAATGTCTTTTAAGCATTGGATTAGAACAGTTTACCTGATTCTCCTTTTTGGAATTTCAGCACTCTTGACCGAACGCTTCTGCCGCCGTCAAACCGATGGGTTTGCCTTATCGAAGATGCGCTCAAATCTCTTTTTCCACTCGGAATGGGAAGTGGCCTCCCTCTTCCCTTCCGAACAAGAAAAAGTCCTCTCTCTTTTGGATCAAAAGTACCACTACTATGCCAAGGGAGCCCAGTGCTATGTCTTTCTTTCGAAAGATCAAAATTATGTCCTCAAATTTTTTCGCCACGACCACATGCGACCCTCTCCCTGGCTCTCTCTTCTTCCCCCCTTTTTTGCCTCTTACCGCGAGAAAAAAGAGGAGCGTACGCGGCGTAAGCTCCGCCAGGACTTCATGAGTTACAAACTTGGGATGACGCAACTGAAAGAAAAGAGCGGCATCCTTTATTTGCACTTAAACAAGACGCGCCATTTGCAGCAACGTCTTGTCCTTGTGGATAAGTTGGGAATTGAGCATTTCGTTGAGCTGGACGAGATGGAATTTTTGCTTCAGAAAAAGGCGGAGCTTGTCTATCCTTCTCTTGAAAAATGGATTGAGAAAAAAGATTTCGCTCTTGCTAAAGAGGCGCTTACAAGTCTTGTCAATCTTTTGAAGTTCCGCTTTTCCAAGGGACTCTTAGATAAAGATCCCGATATCAACACCAATTTTGGCTTTATCGAGGGCAAGGCAATCCAGATCGATGTAGGCCGTTTCAAACGGAGTACAGATCTTTTAGATCACCTTCAAGTTCGCGAGGCGCTCTACAGAATAACGGACAACTTGAAACAGTTTTTGGATCAACGCTCTTTGGAGCTCTCGAACCATCTGCAACAAGAGCTTTCTCAATGAAAATCTCCACTCTTTGTCTTCTCTTTGCCGGAGCTTTGCTAATCGGCCGTTTTGCGCTCAAACAGACCGACCGGTGGAGCGTCGAGGCCATTCGCTCTCACCGCTCTTACAATCCCGAATGGGAAGGGCGAGCGCTTTCGACAGAAGAGGCTGCGCTTGTAAAAGAGGCGCTTTGCCTGAAATACAGATATTACGGCAGAGGAGGCCAGGCCTTTATCTTTTTTAGTGAAAATGAGAGATATGTGCTGAAGTTCTTCAAGCAAAAAGTATTTGCCACTCCCTTTTATCTTGACTATCTTCCTCCGCTTTTTCAGAAGTATAAGGAAAAGAAACGGTGGAAAAAAGCAGATAAGCTGAAAAGGGATTTTGCCAGTTACACGTACGCCTTTAACAACCTCTCGGACTTAACCGGAGTGCTCTATATCCATCTCAATTCCACCTCGCATCTGCAAAGAGAGATCATTTTAAAAGACAAGCTGGGCATTGAGCACCGGATCTCTTTGGATCACTTTGATTTTATCGTTCAACGCAAAGCGGAATTTGTCTATGACCGCATTCAGGGGGCGATGCAAGCGGGACAAAAGAAAAGGGCGCAAGAGGCCATCACCCAAATCATGGAGCTTATTATCGAACGCTGCAAGAGAGGCTTTCATGACCGCGATCCCAACATCAGCACCAATTGCGGCTTTTTGGAAGAGAAGTGCATGAAGATTGATGTGGGACGCTTTGTCTTCAACGAGAGGATGAAGGATCGGAGTATTTATGCTAAAGAACTTTTGAAGATCACGGCCCCTTTAAGAGAATGGATTGCCGCTCACCACCCTTTTTTACTCGATCATTTTGACAAGGAACGTGGACGCTTGTGCGAAGGTCAGGAGTTATGAGAGGCGCTCGCCTGATTTTTTTTGCAGCTTGTTTTGTCTGCTTGGGAAAGTTCTGCCACCGCCAGACGGGTGGCTTCTCTTGCTCTAAAATTGTTTTTAATTTCCCAAGCAGCTCTCAGGATGAAGTATACCCCGCGCGGTCAAAAACTTGGAATTTGGAGCGCGCCAAAGCCCCGGGGATCGACGATCGTAAGTCGGTTCATATTTCTAATATTGACCGACTTACGATCGTCGATCCGCGGGAGCTTTCGCGCTGCTCCAAATCCAAATTTTTGGCCGTGCGGGGTATAAAACCGCCTGAAGGAATCCAAAAGATCTTAAATCAGGAGTTTCGTTACTTTAAAAGAGGAGCGCAATGCTTTGTCTTTCTTTCGGAAGATAAAGAATATGTCTTGAAGATCTTTAACAATCGCCACTTAAAGCAGCTCCGTTTTTTTTCTTTTCTTCCCTTTTCTTATGAAAGAAAACGGATGTTGGAAGAACAGATTGACCGCTCTTTTCAAAGCTACACTCTTGCAACAAACGATCTGTCCAATGAGACCGGCGTACTTTACGCTCACCTCTCATTAGGCAATTCTTCTCCCTTTGAGTTAAGAATTGTTGATAAATTGGGGATCAGGCACTCCCTCTCCTCAAAAGAGACCGGTTTTTTGCTTCAGAAGAGGGGAACTCTTTTCTACCCCTCTTTAATAAAGAAAATGGCAGAGGGCAGGCTAGAAGAAGCAAAAGAGATGATCTCTTCTCTGACCGTCTTAATTTCCCGCTGCCAAGCAAAAGGAGTTGCCAATCAGGATCCCTCTGTGCGCAAGAATGTCGGGATGATCGACAACCGGTGCGTCATTTTCGATGTGGGGAGATTTTCCAAGGATGACCTCCTTAAGGATCCCCTGTATGCTCAAAAGAAAAAATGCTACCATTTGCGTCGGTTTCGCAAATGGCTTTTAAAAAATTATCCCCATCTCATCGAACACTTTGATCGGGAGTGCCAAGCGTGAAGTTTCTGTTTTTTTGTTTAAAGATCGCTTTTATTATCTTTGCCTTCATCAAGGTGGCGAAGTTTTGCGAGGAAAAGAGCGATAAATTCCGTTTAGGAAGGATCTTTTCCTCTCTCGACTACAATCCTCTTTGGATGACGCGTCCCCTTGTTGAACAAGAAAAGAGAGAACTGGACGCCATTTTCAATCAAAAATTCACCTATTTTGCAAGCGGCGGCCAATGCTACGCCTTCCTCTCTGCAGACGGGAAGTCGGTCATCAAATTTTTTAAACACCATCGCCGGACTCTTCCTCAATGGATCTTGGCGCTTCCTCTTCCCGCTGCTCTTGCTGAAAAGAGGCAGGTTCGCCTGGAAAAGAAAAGAGCAAAACTGAAAAGAGACTTCGCCAGCTACAAACTCTCCTTTGAAAACCTTGCAGAGGAGACGGGCGTGCTCTTCATCCATCTGAATAAGACCGCTACCTTAAAAAAGCGCATAAAGATCATCGATAAACTCCACATTGAGCATGAGGTTCCTCTAGATCAGGTGGAATTTGTCGTCCAACGACGGGCGGAACTTGTCTATCCCCATCTTTCCCGCCTCATCCAAAGGGGAGATCTGGAAGGGGCAAAAAGCGCCGTCCGTTCGCTCGTTTCTCTCATTGTCAAGCGATCTTGCAAGGGAATCTATGATGAGGATGCCCGCATCCATCGAAATTTTGGATTTATAGATGGCCGCCCCCTGATTATCGATGTAGGCCGTCTCGTGTTTGACCCGAGCCAAAAAGATCCGCACGTCTATCAAAGAGACGTGCGGCGCATCACCGAGCGTTTTAAAAACTGGCTACAGAAGAAAAACCCTCAGCTCTCTTCCGTACTAGAAGAAGAGATTGAAAGCCTCTTATGATGAAAAAATTATTTTGTGCTTTTCTCGACTTTGCACAATTTGCGAAGCGGAGATCGAACATTACCTCGCCGGAGTTTACAAATTCATTGTCGGAATCTGACGCAATCTTTTGTCCTTCAATGAGTTGCTTTTTTTCGCGCTTAGCCGGTTGGGTAATACGCTCAAAAAAGCAACTCATTGAAGGACAAAATCTTGCATCATCTACCGACAAGCAATTTGTAAACTCCGGCTCGAACGGAAAAAGATCGAGGCCGACGTTCGGATTTTTCGCAAAAGGCCGCTATAACCTCCTCATTTTGTTGATTTCTCCTCTTTTCATCTATGCACTGGCTCGCTTTTGCCATTTTCAAACAGACGGTTTCAAATTGAGCAAGCTTCGAATCTCCTCAAAGAGTGCCGCCTTCCCCCCGTCCCCAAAAGCGGAGGAGCTTCTTTTGCAAAAGTTTACCTATTTGGGAAGGGGAAAGCAGAGCTTTGCTTTCCTGGGAGAGGATCAACAGACCGTTTTGAAGCTCTTTAATAATAGCTATCAGAGAAGGATCTTTTGGGCCTCCTTTCTTCCTCATAGCGCCAAAAGAATCTCCTATCTGCAGTCCAAACTCAACCTCCTGCACCAAAGTTATTTCCTTGCATGGGAAGAGCTGAAAGAAGAGACAGCCCTTCTCCATCTGCAACTTGGATCTTCGTTGCAAGCATCGAAGAGAGTGGTGCTCATCGACAAGTTGGGAATTTCCCACTCATTAGATCTTTCCACCTGCCACTTTGCGCTGCAACGAAAGGGCGCCTTAGCCTATCCTTACCTCTCCCATCTGATGGCCCAAGGGAGGGTCCGGGAGGCGCAGGAAGCGCTCCGCTCTCTAATAGCTCTTCTTTTGAAACGATGCGAAAAGGGGATTGCAGACAGGGATCCTCTCATTCGCACCAATGCGGGTTTCTTAGACGGCAAGCCCTTTTTTATCGATCTGGGCCCCTTCTCCAAAACGGATAGAATCGCACCCGGAGAAGAGATTGGAAACATTACGACAGCTCTAAAAGAGTGGCTTAAAAAAAACCATCCCTCCTTGGTTCCACCCCTTGAAGCCATGATCCATGAAATCCCCTCTTCTTAAACTCTTTCTCTTCTGCCTTCTTTTTGTCGCCGTGGAACGCTTCTGTTACGTGCAAACCCAAGGTTTTAGAGTGGGAAAAATCCTCTCCCCCCCCCATCGGGACGTAAGATGGCATTTTCCGGCTCCTTCTGAAGAAGAGCGCATCGAGCTGAAAAAAACTTTAAGTCAACCCTTTACCTTCTTAAGCAAAGGAAACGAATGCTATGCTTTCGTCTCGGAGGATGGGCAATATGTTCTTAAGTTCTTCAAACACCAGCTCTTGAGACTCTCTTTTTTGCACCAGGCGATTCTGACGCTTCCTCAGACCCCCTTTATCCGTGGATTATACAGGGCAAAAGAGGAGCGCCTCATGCGAAGTTTTATCAGCTGCAAAAGCGCCTGCGACCATTTTCGATCAGAGACGGGGATCATCACGCACAACCTTTCCAAAGAGTGGACGATCGACTCAAACGTTCTTCTTAAGGATCGCTTGCACATTGCACATGCCGTGGATCTGGATCAGACGACCTTTATCCTGCAAAAAAAGGCCACATTGGCTCCTCAGAAGTTCAGGGAGCTCATGGAGGAAGGGAAGCGAGGCGAGGCTCTTCTCTGCATGGAATCTACCCTCTCTTTAATCGGCAAGCGCCTCCGCTCCGGATTCTATGACCGCGATTTTCGCCCGGAAGAAAACATCGGTTTTATCGGCACTCAAGCCATCGAAATCGACACAGGTTCCTTTATTCCTGATCCAAGCCTAAATAATCACAGGGCCATTAAAAGAGCTTTCCTTTATGATGCATGCGAATTTCAAACATGGGTGGCGAGAGAACACCCCTCTCTTGTCGAACCCTTTCAACAGATGATTGGGCGCTATCTTGAAAAAGCTTGCTGGGATTAGCCTTGTTTTCTATTTTTTTCTCTTCGTCCTCCCCCGGTTTTGCTATGAAAAGACAGGAGACTTTTGGTATCAGACCATCCTTTCAGATCTTCCTTTCAACCCTCGGTGGGAAGCCGAACGGATCTCTTCTGCCGAAATGGAAATGATTCCTTCCCTTTTAAACCAGCGTTTCTTCTTTTTAGGCTCTGGCATGCAGTGCTTTGCCTTTCTCGGAGAGGATGAGAAAACCGTGCTTAAATTTTTTAAACACTCCCCTTCATTATTGAAAAAGGGACGATTTCTCTGGCACCGCCCTTTCCTCGACTCTATCTTCGACAGCTACAAACTCGCCTTTCAGGAGCTAAAAGAAGAGACAGGCATCCTCTTTTTGCATCTGAATAAGACCCGCTCTCTTCTCCCTACAGTCACACTCATCGATAAAATGGGAAATCCTCATCAGATTGCCCTGGATGAAACGGAGTTTGTTCTGCAAAAGGCAGGAGAGCTCATCTGCAAACGCCTCCGGCGCCAAATGGAGGATCAAGATATCTCCGGGGCCAAGCGCTCGCTTGATACCCTCTTTTTTGCCTTGAGCCGAGGCTACCGAAAGGGAATCAAAAATAATGATCGCGCCTTTCGGAGAAATGTCGGATTTTCCGGCGATCATGCCCTCCTTCTCGATGCGGGCTCTCTTCTTTGTGATGAGAGAGTAAAAATCCCCATGGAAGCACAAAAAGAGGTGTTGCAAAAAGGAAGAAATCTTCAAAATTGGTTGCTGAAGCACTATCCTGAGCTTCATGTTTACTATATGAATTTAGTCCAACAAATGAAGGAGGAATAAAGATGGCAAGGAAATATCTTCCCCGTTCTTTTTGGTCTTTTCCATCAACCCGTTTTCCCTTTTCGCTCTTTGAAGAAAACGAAGAGGAGGGATGGATTCATGACTTTTCCGACCCCTCGGGACTCTCTGTGTACGAAGATGAGGAGCATGTCTATGTGGACGCCTCGCTCCCAGGTATTCAGGCAGGCGAGATCGAAATGACCTTTGAAAAGGGAATCCTATGGATCAAAGCGGAAAAACAGGAGGAACACGAAGAGAAGCACAAGAAATACTACCGGAAAGCCACAAGCGCCTTTTCCTACCGCGTCGCCATCCCCGGAGAGATCGAAGAGCGCCGCGAACCCGAGGCTCTCTTTAAGGAGGGAATCTTAAAGGTCACCTTCCAGAAGTCCAAAAAGAGTGAAACGAAAAAGATTCCCATCAAAAAGGGATAAGTAACGGGAGTGTGACAAACGTTCGTATTTTGTCTCACTATTCCCAGCTTGTGTAGATTTTTTGTAGCCGGAGGATGGATGAAATTCATAAAAATCTCGCTTGGCGTTTTGCTTATCTTTTTTCTTGCCTTTAGCGGAGTGCGTGCGTTGCGCCTCTATCAGTTAAAAAAAGAGATGGAGAAACGACGGCCTTTAAAGCAGATTCTCTATGAGCGGCCGATGGTCGTTGTCATTCCCTCTTACAACAACAGCCGCTATTGCATTCGCAATCTCCGCTCGGTCTTAGAACAAAACTATCACAATTTTCGCATCCTTTATATCGATGACGCCTCCACCGATGATACTGCAGAAAAAGTCAAAACCTTTTTTGCTGCTTCTAGCAGCAAGATTCCCTTGACGCTGATCTTAAATGAGACCAATCGCGGAGCTCTTGCCAATCTCTACAACGCGATCCACAGCTGCCGAGATGATGAGATCATTGTGACCCTAGATGGCGACGACCACCTGGCCCATGAGGAGGTCTTAAAGCGCCTCAATCAGATCTACTCCCATGAAGATATCTGGATGACCTATGGAAATTTTTTAAACTATCCCGCCTACACACAAACTCCTGTCATCTGCAGCCAGATTTCCTACTCTGTCATTCTATCAAACAGTTATCGAACATCCCCCTGGGTCTCCTCTCATTTAAGGACCTTTTATGCATCTTTGTTTAAAAAGATCGCCCTGCAACATTTGCTCTACCAAGGCCGATTTTTCCCGATGGGGGGAGATCTCGCTTCCATGTTCCCGATGCTGGAGATGGCAGGAAAACACTCCTGCTTTGTAAAAGAGATTCTCTACCTTTACAATCGTGAAAATCCCTTAAACGACCATAAGGTCAGCCTAGCGCTTCAATCCGCCTGCTACCGCTTTGTGACAGCGCTTCCGAAATATTCCCCCTTAACCGCTCTTGATTTCACCGCACCAGCCGAAAACAGCTCAGATCTTCTGCTCTTCTCCCGCGACCGCCCGCTCCAGCTCTACGCCCTGCTAGAATCGATAGAAGCTTATGCAAGCCATTATGACACACTCTTTGTCCTCTACAAAGCAAGTACTGAGGAGTATGAACGGGCTTATAAGCAGGTCTTTGAGCGCTTTGTGCACGCGACCCCCCTTAAAGAGTCCTCTGAGAGCGGCTGCGACTTTCGTTCCCTCTTTTTGCGCGCCCTCTTTCAAGAGTCCCAAAGCAAGTATGTCGCCTTTGCCGTCGACGATTTGATCCTGACGGACACAATCGATTTTAGCGAGGCGATCTCATCGCTTCAAGCTGCCAAAGCTTATGCCTTTTACTTAAGTAACGGGAAAAACCTGACCACTTGTTACATGCAGAGGCGCGCCCAGCCTCTGCCTCCCCACGTTGCCCTCAATCACTCTGTCTTTGCGTGGCAATTTCAACAGGGTGAGTCCGATTGGCGCTATCCCCATACCCTTGATTTGGGCCTCTATCGAAAAGCCGCAATTGAAAAGGATCTTAAAAACCTCTCCTTTCATAATCCCACAACTCTGGAGTCTAACTGGGCTAAGAAATCCAAGCGCAAACGCGTAGGCCTTTTTTATGAGAACTCAAAATGCGTCAATCTTCCTTTAAATCTCGTCATCCCTTCTTCTAACCGCAACAGCAATATCTATACGCCTCAAGAGCTGCTCACTCTCTTCAATCAGGGGCTAAAGCTCGATATCACTCCCTTGCGCCAGATGAAGAACATCTCGCGCCACATCGACTACACCCCCCAATTCATTAGGCGTTGAGTAAAAATGAATGAGCTCTTATTTTTTCTTCATTTTTTGATTGTGGGGAGTTTTGCAATGGGCGCGCTCCGATTGGGAAAAGAGGGCTTAACGGCCTTTGTCTCTCTTGCCGCGCTTCTTGCAAATCTTTTTGTCTTAAAACAGGTGACCCTTTTCGGGCTGACCATCACCTGCACGGATGTCTTGGCCATTGGAAGCATCCTCGCACTCAATCTTCTCCAGGAGCATTTTGGAAAAGCGAGCGCTTCAAAAGCCGCGTGGATCTGTTTTTATCTCATGACTTTTTTTTCCGTAATGTCTCTTTTGCATCTCGCCTATAAACCCAGCATCTTAGATGCGGCCCACTTTGCCTATTCCACCCTCCTCTCCCCTGCCCCGCGTCTTCTTCTCGCCTCCCTCGCCGTCTTTTTTTTCGTGCAGCAGTTTGACATCCGCCTGTATGGATGGCTTAAAAACAGAGGGAAGAAAAGGTCTTTGATGTTTCGCAGCAACCTCTCTCTCATCATCTCCCAATTTCTCGATACGGCTCTCTTTACCTTTTTGGGTCTATGGGGCCTTGTCGACGCGCTTTGGGAGATCCTCCTCTTTAGCTACGCCGTTAAACTCTTCATCATCTTTTCCATGACTTCTTTTGTTTCCCTTTCAAAATCTTTTATCCTTCCTTCCGATCATGTCCCCTTGTGATTCCTTTCCCTTTTGCTTTGAAATCCTCCATCGCTCCTCGCGCTCGCGAGCGCGCGTGGGTAAGATCCGTACGCCTCACGGAACCATCGACACCCCGAACTTTGTCGCCGTCGGAACCAATGGCACGATTAAGGCGCTTGATCATGCGACACTCCAGGACCTGAAGTTGCAACTCCTTTTTTGCAATACCTACCACCTGATGGTGCAGCCGGGAACCGAGACGATTGGCAAAGCGGGAGGACTCCATCGCTTCATCCAGCGCTCTCTTCCCTTAATCACCGACTCGGGAGGATTTCAAGTCTTCAGCCTGGCCTACGGAGGCGTCGCCAATGAGCTCAAGAGCCGCGGGACAAAAAAAAGAGAGGGAAGCGTTTTGAAGGTCACCGAAGAGGGGGTGCTCTTTCGCTCCTATCGGGACGGCTCGAAACTTCTCTTAACTCCCGAGAGCTCCATCCAGGCGCAAAAAGAGATGGGCGCCGATATTATCATCCCGCTCGATGAGCTCCCTCCCTACCACATCTCGAAGGAAAACCTGATTCTCTCCCTGGAGAGGACCCATCGCTGGGAAGAGCGCTCCTTGAAGAGCCATTTGCAAAATCCCAAAAATCAGGCTATCTACGGAGTGATTCACGGCGGAATCGATCAGGGGCTGCGCCAAAAAAGCTGCAGCTTTCTCTCCAGCCTGCCCTTTGATGGCTTTGCGATCGGCGGAAGCATCGGCAAGAACAGAGAAGAGATGACCGAGCTTCTCTCGTTCTTGACGCCTCGGCTTCCTCAAGAAAAGCCCGTCCACCTCTTGGGGATCGGAGACCTCGCCTCCCTCACCCGGCTCCTTCCCTTGGGCATCGACACCTTTGACAGCTCCTATCCCACTCGCGCGGCAAGACACGGCTATCTTTTCACAATGAATGGCACACTGGATATCACCAAAGGAATTTACCGCTCTGATTTTTCACCCGTAGACCCAGAGTGCTCCTGTAGGACCTGCGCTCACTCTCACAGGGCCTACCTGCACCATCTCTTTAAAGCAAAAGAGATCACAGCGCTCACTTTATGCACTCTTCACAACCTTCACTTCATGATAGAGTGGATGGCCAAGGTCCGCCGGGCCATTTGCGCCGATCTGTTGTGAAAAGACATGGCCGCCCCGTGATAGATGCTCTAACCAGACAGGCAAGCCGCATTGTCCGGACAGTGGGTTTACACGGAAACCGGTTCTTTCACCTTGTGGATGGCATTCGTGTAACAGCCGAAGCAGACGGGAAAGTAGGCCTCTTCCGCTCCCAGCTGAACGGTCGGCCCGTCCAACGTCGCAGATCCGTTGACGTGTCTTAAATTCATAATCGATTTTTTATTGCAGTAATGGCAGGTCGCCTTCACTTCCTCGATCGAATCCGCAAGTTCCATCAGCCTCAGTGAGCCCGGAAAGAGATGGGTTCGAAAATCTGTTCTAAGACCGTAACAGATCACAGGAATCCGGAAAGTCAGCGTGATCTGACGAAGCTGATCGATGAGCCGCTCTTGCAAAAATTGCGCTTCGTCAACGAGGATACAATCAACGCCTTCCAAGTCAATTTCCAGAAGGTTTGTCTCTCCTGTGATGAGAAGATCCGCCTTCATCTCCAGGCCTGCTCGCGATTTGATGTTGTCTTTTCCAAACCGGGTGTCGAGCTGGGGGCGAAAAAGCAAAATCTTTTTTCCCTGCTGCCGGTAGTTGTGAGCCACCGCCAACAAATTCAAGGTTTTTGCACTCCCTACGGTTCCATAACGAAAATATAACTTTGCCATGACTAGGACCTCTTTTAGATAGACTCGACTTTGTACAATTTGCGACAGTCGAGTTAAAGTCATCTTAGAGAAAAAAAGTTTTTTAGGAAATGCGCGGATTGAAAGATTCGAAGAAAGTGGTCACCAAAGCCTCTTCTTTTTTTTCTAAAGAGTTTGTCTCCAATGAGATGGGCTCGATGATTTTGATTTGATAGAGCCGGCTTCCGCAGAGAACGAAGCGCACCTGCACTCTTTTGTCCCCTTCGGTCGCCTGAAAATGCAGTGCGGAAAAGCGTCCCCAGTGCTGCAGATGATCTTTGACAAGAAGCTTGGTCCCAAACTGGGATTCATAGAACAGATAGAGAGCGGCATTCAGGATGGTCTTAGAGCGCGCAAGAAGCCAGGCGCGCGGCAACGTGACGTAGCTGACAGTATAGAAAATCTCCTTTTCGTTCTCTGAAGGGAGAGCCGCTACATATTCCTGGAGCTCTAATGTGGTCTTTGCTTGCGCAATCTCGATCGCTTTGTGCTGCAGGATGGGTTTGACGGGGAAATAGATGCTAAATCGTCCTTCGGACGAGACAAAGTTAAGCCAGCCTTCGGCTTTTTGAAGAAGAGCCAGAGGTCTTGCTTGAGGGAAAAAGAGAGTGCCGATTGCAAAGGCCGTCGTCACAAAGAGAGTCATAAAAGAAGCGAGGATCCTCCCTTTGCGTCCCATAGAAAAGATGCAAGAGAGTCGCTGGCGCCTTTTTAAAAAAAAGAGTGATGCGCGCCAGGCTCCCTTGAAAGAAAGAGTTTTTTTACCTTCTTCTAACATCCGGATCCCGATAAGGGCTCTCCCCGGAGTCGTTTGCCAGTTAAATAACGTCAGAGCCTCCAAAGGAATCGCTATCAAAGGAAGCGCAAGCGCACCCAAAAGATAAAAGAGGGGCTCAACGGCAAAAGGGAGGAACCAGGTCGAAGAGTGCAAGAGAAGAGCACAGAGTGTATAGTCAATGAGCCTAGAAAAGATGCGGTAAGCAAGAGAGACTCTTTTCTCTTTCATAAAACCTCATTTTTAGGAAAATGAATCTCACATTATATAACTTAGGAAACCTGAGAACAAGCAAAAAAATAACACTTTTTTATTATTAAAATCTTTATAAAAGAGAACAATATATTTTAAACTCGACTTTGCAACTTTTTGGGCCCGAAGGCCTCGAGATATTTGCTCTCTGGGGAGTTCTTTAAACCAGGAAGGGGTTAAAAACCCCTTCCTGGTTTAAAGAACTCCCAGTTCGACCGTAGGTCGAACGTCCGAGAGCAAATAGACGAGGCAGGCGGGTCCAAAAAGTTGCAAAGTCGAGTTAAAAGTACTGGGCATATATTCTTCTCACTAATCTCAGAAGAGGGAGCATCCATGAAAATAAGAGCACCAAGATATTTTGCGCTTCACAAACATACGCCTTCATATTGAGAGGAGTTTGATCGCGTTTAGATGTGCACTCAGATTTTTCCGGCTTCCACAGTGCAGAATGCGAAGGCAATGCGACAATAGCTCTTTTCTGCGCACCGATCTCAACATCAACCTGAGGGGCCCACGTGACTCGTTTGGGAGAAAGTCTCTTTTCGCTGGAAGAGACGGAGTGACGATCCGGGATCCGGGTGCATCGCGTCTGCTTCACGCTCCCTTCTTCTTTCATACAGTAAGGAGCAAAGGCTCCTAATGCGCAAACTGCCTGAGTTGCCATCTCTTCCTCCCATCCATGCGATTTTTTAAGGATGATAGAAGAGCATCCACAAAAAAGCAAATTCGTCAAAGACTCAAATAGCCGCGGTTAGGTAAAATGATTCCCGTTTTAAACATGAGCTCGACTTTACAACTTTTTGGGCCCGAAGGCCTCGAGATATTTACTCTCGGGGGAGTTATTTAAACCAGGAAGGGGTTAAAAACCCCTTCCTGGTTTAAAGAATCTCCCAGTTCGACCGTAGGTCGAACGTCCGAGAGCAAATAGACGAGGCAGGCGGGTCCAAAAAGTTGCAAAGTCGAGATGAGGTATTTATGACTTCGCCTTCCGCTTTTTCTCGTTCTCAGTTTTCTTCTCTTCTTCCCTATCTGACGCCTCCCGTTGCAGCATCGCTTTCCATTGTCCCCGTCTTCTATGGCTTTGTCGTCAAAAGCGCCCAGCAACTTGGAAAGCCTCTTCCTCGCATGAGAGCTTCGGAAATCCTTAAAGCCGGCTTTAAAGCAGCTCCCACCATCGGGATTACAATCGGCACTCAAATGGTCGTGCAAGGCATAGTGGAAAATCTCTTGATGAAAAAATCAGACGGCCAGAAAAACGAAGGGAAAGAGCTTCGGTCAATGATTGTCAGCTCAATGATAGTTGGAGGGGTCTCTGCCCCGCCTTTGGCGGTTTTCAATGGACAAACCATGGGACGAACAGTCATACAATCCTTGAGAGCGCTCTCTATCAAACAAACGGGGGCCATCATGACAAGAGAGACAAGTTTCCTCTTTTCGTTGCGCGTGAGCGGTCCGGTCAGCAGCTGGATGAAGCGCAACTTCAAAGAGAGCAGGAGCGTAGAATACGGCTCTGCATTTCTCACCGCGGCAATTGGCAGTCTCATTGGCCATCCCGCCGATACGGCATTGACCCTTTGGCAAAAAGAGATGAAATTAAAAACCATCCGCCAATCGCTTCAAGGGGCCCCTGTCAGGGCGTTGGCCGTTGGGGCTTTTGCGATTTTGTATAAAAGCGCTAAAGAGGGCGCCGAAAAGAGATGTTTCTGAAAGGACTATTTCTCCTTTTCTTCTCTTTTCTCCCTCTTCAAAGCGAAGAGGGAATAGACCCGGATTTGAACGGCGCGGAGTCTATCGCCGAACGGAGCATAAATCCCGCACAGATCCCTTACCTGATCCAAAAAAATGATCTCAAAAAGGCGCTTGATCTCTACCGCAGCTACTATGAGCAGCAAAAGCGTCACGATTTTGAAATCTTAGAGCAGCTGGGGACCATTCTTCTCGAAAAAGGAGCCCTCGAAACGGCTCCGGAGATCCAACTGCTCTCTCTTTACGGCTCTCTTTACGCCTCTCTCTCTTCAAAGCTCTCAGTTGTCGAAGCCGCCTTAAAAAGCCCCCATCTACCCACGCAGCTCGCAGCTCTCCATCTTATCGGACGCCTCCATGATGATCGCTGCAGCACTCTTCTCCATCTCGCCATGACATCCGATTTCCTCTACACGAGGATGGAGGCGGCCTACCAATTGGCGCTACGTAAAAATCCGGGCGCCGTGGGACAGATTGAATCCCTCATGTTCCGCGTGCCTCCTGCTTTACGCTCTTACTTCCCCTCATTTTTTGCCCTGATCGGCACTCCCGATGCGACAAAAATCTTAAAAGGACTCCTTGAGGCAAGTGATGAACAGGTGCGAATTGAAGCAATTCTAAGTACGGCTTCGCATGGGCGAGAAGAACTTCTTCCCCTCATTCGGAGCATGGCAACCCATCCCGGCCCTCTTGTTCAGGAAGCAACCGCCTTTGCACTTGGAGAGCTGAAAGACTCCCATTCTCTTTCCAAACTCAGACGCCTCTCTCTCTCTTCATTCGTCCCCATTAGAATCGCCGCATGCCGCTCTCTCTACCTCCTGGGAGAAAAAGAGGTGCAGGGCGTCATCGAAGAGCTTGCTCAAAAAGAGAATCTCTTCGCCATTCAGCTTCTTGGAGAAATGGAAGGGAGCAACGCCGTTCTTGTCTCTTTACTCGACTCTCGCAACCTGCATGTCCGATTCAATAGCGCGCTCTCTCTTCTCAAAAAAAGAGATCCTCGCGCCGCACCTCAACTCAAAGAGCTTCTCATTCGAGATACGAGAGACTTTGGCTTTTATCCCATCTATACTCCCGGACGCGCTCTGATGGCATGGAAGATCTTGCCCTCCCTCGATCAACAACAACAAAATATTCCCTATGACCTGAAAGGTATGACGTTAGCCTTTCGCGAAAAGATTCTGCGCGACGCTCTCGAGCTTCCCGAAACGGAATTTTTGATGCTCGCCGAAGCGCTCTTTACCTCCCGCCAGACCGAGTTGATTCCCCTTCTGGTGCGCCTGCTTGAAAATCTTGAGTCCAAGGAAGCCTCTCTTCTCTTAAAACGGCAGCAAAGAGCAGCAGGAGCTCCTCTCATTCGCTCCTATTGCAATTTAAGCCTCTTTCGCCTCAAGGAGAAGGGACCCTATGAGGAAGGAGTCCGCAGCTGGGTAGAGAGAAACAAGGGGAAAGAGCTCATCCGCTTTCGGGAAATCACTCCGAAACGGATGAAGGGATCCGATTCTCCCTATGAACTCACTCCTGAAGAACGTTCCCGTCTCTTCATCGAAACGCTCGAAGCTCTTGCCCAAAGCGATAATGCAAGAAGCATTGACCTCTTTTTGAATCTCATTGAAAAAGGCAACCCCAAAAACCGCTATGTCCTAGCCGGCCTCCTCTTGAAAGCCCTCCACTAATAGATAAAAACAGTGCGGAGTATCCCGAATGCACTTGAAAAATTGGATTTGGGCCAACGCGAAAGCTCCCGCGATTTGACGCAACATCTCATAAATTTGAGGTAACATTTCGGGCTGCGACCGTCGGATTCGAAAATTTTGTTCGTCGTCCATAGCGCTTTGGCTATGGACTTCTCACAAACTTTTCGACTCCTTGGTCTCGCCGCGAAATGTTTACCTCAACTTTATGAGAAGTTGCGATTTGACGATCGCAAGTATATCTCCTAAAAAGTTATACTCAATCTCCTATGCGCACTCCTTTTCCTCTAATTGCCGCATTGTTTGTTTTTTGTAACGCGACTCTCGTCTCTCTTCCAACCGCCTCTCTAACGCAGAGACGAGAGCTGGAGATCAATCTCAACGACCCCGTCTTCAAAGAAGGGGTTCTAACAACCGACCGCGGCGGTGTAGTCATAGGAGAGGCGTTGCGCATCCAAGCGGGAAAAGTGACCTATATCAACCGAATCGAAGAGGGACTTCCCGTCAAAAAGATCATCGCTGAAGAGAACCTGCTTGTCGAATACGCCGGAAAGGCCTTTGTGGGAAAGAAGCTCGAGTTTAATTTTTTGACGCGTACGGGAACTGTCTGGGAAGGAAAGACCTACATCGATGTCTGGTTCATTGGCGGAGAAAAGATCGAACTCAGGGCCGACGGAAGCTACCACATCCACCACGCATTCCTCACCACTTCTGAAGATAGTCATTCCCTATGGGACATTCACGCTGGCCAGGTCAATATCACAAAGGATCACTTTCTCGCAGCCAATAACATCCGCGTCCGCTTTAGCAAGTTTCCCATCTTCTGGCTCCCCTCATTCAAGGCTAATCTCAGGTTTTTTAAGGATCCTCCTGTCCGCTACAAGATTGTATGGGACAAGGGCTTGGGGCCCAGGGCAACCATGCGCTACCGCATCTATTCCTGGAACGATCTCAACCTTTACTTGCGCCTCGACTACCGCCTGAAGCGGGGCTTTGGAGGAGCTCTCGAGTCTGAATACTTCTCTCCGGACGGACGCACCGCCTTTGTGACAAAGAGTTACGGCGCACATGACAAGAGTATCCCCGATCAAGAAGGGCCGCGCCGTTTCCGCCTCCAGGGCCTGCTCGATTCTCGCAGCGAAAGCGGCAAAACCCTGTTTCACATGACGTGGGATAAACTGCATGACAGCAAAATGCCCGGAGACTTCAGGAGCGAAGACTTTGAAATCAACACGCAAAAACAGACAATCCTCTGGATCCACCATCTGGAAAAGAACGCCTTTGCCACCTTGCGCTTTCAGCCTCGAATCAACTCCTTCCAGAGTCTCAACCAAGAGCTTCCCCTGCTTCATTTCGGAATCAAGCCCTTTGTTCTGGGAAAGACTGGGATCATCTCTCAAAACAATGCAAAAGCGGCCTTTCTCGATTATGTCTTTGACAAGACGCTAAGAGCACAGCTTCCAAGCCGCCATGCCATCCGCCTGGAGACGCAAAATCAGCTCTATCGCCCCTTGCCGCTGGGCCCTTTTACTCTAACGCCCCATGCGGGCATCGTTGCAATTTTTTACAACAACAATCCATTCAATCAATCCATCGGACAAAGCGCTCTTTCTTACGGGGCTGATCTCAACACCCGCCTCTACCGGCAGGTCAAAGGAACGACACATGAATGGATGCCCTACGCTCGCTTTGATGGCCTTTCAAAGCCTCTTGCTCAAAGTGACGATGTGATCATCTTCAGCCTTCAAGACGGCTATTCTAGACTCGAGCAACTGCGCCTAGGGATCAAAAACAGCTTATTTACCAAAGGATTATCACCGACCTTTGCCTTGGATCTCTTCACGTACGGATTTTTTGCGGGGAAGAGCTTTCACCGAACCTTTCCAAAGGCCTATGCCGCGGCCAACTGGAATCTGCCCTCCTGCGCACTCTACGCCTGCACCGCTTGGAATTTTCGCAACCGTCTCTTGGATTTTTTTAACATTCGCTCTCTTTGGACGGTAAGCGAAACCTTTGCTATTGCTCTTGAATTTCGCCACAGAAGCCGTTTTGACTTTAGAAAAGCCGACCACGAGAACTTCATCTTAGACTCCGAAAGACCGCTCTCCGAACTCCTCCACTCTCCGCTCTCCGACGGGCGCAACACCTTCCTCTCCCATCTCTACTTCTACCTCTCTCCGCGTTGGACGTGCCATTTCGAATCCCACCAAGGATGGGGCCGCAGAGACGATCCTTCCTACACTGCAGCCAGAATCGAGCTCTTCACCCTCCTGACTACCAGCTGGAGGCTTAAGATCTCCGTAGAACGCACTCCCAACAACTTCCGCTTCGGAGGAGGAATCTCACTTGTCAAGTAATAGACCGAACGCAACGCAAAAATTGCGATTTTACGATTTTGTACAGCTCTACCGCGCGGCCCAAATTCACCATTAGAGCCCTTCTTTCGAAACTCGGTGATGAAACTCAAGCAGTCGGGATCAGCTGCAGGTCCGTCTGTCTCTTTTGGATCTCTTTTAAGGCGGGAGCGATCTTTTTTTTAACGGCTTTAGGGAGCCGGTCGATGAAAAGAACGCCGTTGAGATGGTCATTCTCATGGAGGATGATACGCGCTTTGTAGCCGAAGACCTCCTCTTTAAAGGGATTTCCCTCAAGATCTAAGGCCTCAATGCTTAATGAGAGGGCGCGCTCCACCTCTTCGCGAATGCCGGGAATGGAGAGGCACCCCTCGACGTCGTTTCCGGAAATGCCGGGATGGACGGTGATCTTTGGGTTGATGTAGACCTGAGGATGAGTCAGGGTGAGCATGCCGTCTTCTCCCTCCTGACAGTTGCGCAAGACAATGAGTCTCAAAAGATGTCCGACTTGGGGAGCGGCAAGACCTATCCCCAGGCTTTTGTCCATCGTGGCAACCATCTGCATCACAAGAGAGCGCACTTCTTCTGTGACCGCCAAGACGGGCTGAGCCTTTTTTCGCAAAAGAGGATGTCCATATTGGAGAATGGGCAAACTCATGGAGCACTCTCTTCAATGGCCGTCCCCGCCTTCACCTGGCGCCTTCCCAAAGCAGACGTCCAAAGAGAGAGAAAGACACAGGCTATCACAAAGATGAGGGCGAGATAAGCCGTGATCTTTTTTAGAACCTCTGCCGTTGAGGTTCCAAAAAGCGATTCTCCGGCATCTCCTCCAAAAGAGGCGCCCAGTCCCAAGCTCTTACTCTCCTGGATGAGAACAATAAAGCAGGTGATGAAGCAAATAAATAGAAATAAAAAAATTGATAAATAAAATAAAAAATGCATCTTCACGCCTTGTAATTAATGATTTTAGCAAAACTCTCAATTTTTAGGGAAGCTCCTCCTACAAGCGCTCCATCAATGTGGGGTTGCGCCATCAATTCGGCGATGTTATCCGGCTTGACAGAGCCTCCATAGAGAATCCGGATCCGGTCTGCGGCCTCTTTCCCCCAGCGCTCGAAGAGGTAGCTGCGGCAAAAGGAGTGGGTCTCGCCGGCCATTTCAGGAGTGGCCGTCTGCCCCGTTCCGATGGCCCAGACCGGCTCATACGCCAAGATCACTCCCTGAAGCTCTTCCGCTCTCACATCTTTGAGAGAGCCGTCAAGCTGTTTTTTGAGCACTGCTTCGGTCTTTCCCTCATCTCTCTCGCTTTCCTTTTCGCCAATGCACAGAACCACTTTGAGATTTAAGGAAAAGGCGCGCTTGACTTTGCGCTGGATGAAGGCGTCGCTCTCTTGAAAAAGATGCCTTCTCTCCGAATGGCCGAGAATGACAAATGCGGCGCCGGCATCCCGGAGTTGCCGCGCTGAGATCTCTCCCGTAAAAGCACCTTCGAGCTCATCATGCATATTTTGAGCGCCGATCAGTATAGAGCCTTTTTTTTTAGCGGCTAGCGCAGCCCCCTGCAGAGCCGTAAAGGGGACTGCCAGATAGATCTCCGCCACGCTCTTTTGAATAAGAGGGGTCAAGTTGAAGATAAACTCCTCCGCTTCGCGGATGGTCTTATACATCTTCCAGTTTCCTGCCAGGATCGGCTTTCTTTGCATAAACTCTCCTATTGACAACTCTGTGCATTCTAATCATGCTGAAACGTTAAAACAAGCCTTTTTATGCCCTCCTCTTCAAAGATCTACTCTGTCGCCGAGCTTACTGTTGCGATCAAAAAGCAGCTGGAGTCGGCCTACCCCTCCGTCTGCGTGAAGGGAGAGATCAGCAATTTTAAGCTCCAAAGCTCGGGCCATCTCTACTTTACGTTAAAGGATGAGCGCGCTCAAATCTCGTGCGCTCTTTTCAAAGGCGATGCGCAAGGGTTAAAGCGTCTTCCCAAAGAGGGCGACAAGGTCTTGGCTCAAGGAGAGGTGAGCGTCTATCCGCCTCGAGGCAATTATCAGCTGATCGTACGCTCTTTGCAATTTGAAGGAATAGGGGAGCTCTTGATGAAATTCCAGGAACTCAAGGAGAGATTGCAAAAAAGAGGATGGTTTGACTCTGCCCACAAAAAGCCCTTGCCTCCTTTTCCCAAGACCATCGGTGTGGTGACGAGCCCCACAGGAGCGGTCATTCAAGATATTGTGCATGTCCTGACGCGCCGTTTTTCGGGTTTTCATCTTCTGTTAAACCCTGTCAAAGTCCAGGGAGAGGGAGCAGCTCAAGAGATTGCCCGGGCAATTGATGAGATGAACCGCTACGCACTTGCTGATCTTTTGATTGTCGGAAGAGGAGGCGGCTCTTTGGAAGATCTCTTTGCCTTTAACGAGGAGATCGTTGCCGAAGCAATCTTTCACTCGAAGATTCCCGTCATCTCCGCCGTCGGACATGAAACGGATGTCACCCTTGCAGACTATGTGGCAGATGTGCGCGCCCCCACTCCTTCCGCCGCTGCAGAGATCGCCCTCTTTGCCAAAAGCGAGCAGCTCAACCGGCTCAGGGCTGCAAAGCAAAGCATCCGCCAACTTCTCTCTGCCCTTTTAGAAAAGTGCCGCCTGCGCCTTCATGGGCTCCTCGTTCACCCCTCTTTTTCCTCTCCCTCCTCGCTCGTTACGCCCTATGCACAGATCTTGGATGACGTCACAGCTTCTCTAGACGCGGCGATCCGAACTCGTCTCTTGCAAGCAAAGATGAGCCTGCTTGCAGCTAAAAGAGAAGCAGCAGGGCGAAACCCCAGACAAAACGTAAAAGAGTGGAAAGAGCGCTTTTATAGGATCTCTCAGCAGATTTTCCACAGGATCCAAGAGAGCGTCGTCCAGAGAAAAGAGAGGCTCGCCGCCCATATCCGCCACCTGCATGCAGTCGACCCGCGCACTCTTTTAACGCGGGGCTACTCTCTTCTCTTCACGGAAAAAAGAGATTCCGTTATCGTTTCAGCCAGTCAGGTTAAGAAGGGAGAGTCGCTTTTTATTTTGATGCATGACGGGGAGATTTGTTCAAACGTGGATGAGGTAACACTTGGAAAAAGATAATCCCTTTTCTTTTGAAGAGGCATATGGAAGACTGGAGGCGATCTTAGAGCAGTTAAACTCAGGAAAACTCTCCTTGGATTCCTCCCTGAAGCTCTATGAAGAGGCCGATCGTCTGATTGCCTCTTGCACTTCACGTCTTACTCAAGCCGAGCAAAAGATTGAAATGCTCGTCAAAACTCGAGAGTCCAAGCTGCAGTTGGACGCCTTGGGAAGACCTCAAACAGAGCCCTTTATCCCCGCATGAGCCACTCTCTTCTTTCTCAAATTTCTGCCCCTGAAGATTTACAAAAGTTTTCTTTAGAAGAGCTCAATGAGCTTGCAGAGGAGATACGCACCACCATCATTGATACCCTCTCTGTCAATGGAGGGCATCTCGCTTCCAATCTGGGCATTGTCGAGGCGACCCTTGCCCTCCACCGCACTTTCTCTTCACCTGTCGACAAACTGATTTTTGATGTCAGCCACCAGTGCTATCCGCATAAACTCCTAAGTGGAAGAAGAGAGCGCTTTTCGACCCTCCGCCGTTTCAAGGGCATCTCCGGCTTCACCCATCCCTTAGAGTCTGTCCACGACCACTTTCATGCCGGCCATGCGGGAACGGCCCTCTCTTTGGCTTTGGGTCTTGCCAAAAATCGCGACCTGTCCCAGCGAGACGAACACATCATTCCCATCTTGGGAGACGCCTCTTTGACCTGCGGTCTTACTTTAGAGGCGCTCAATAACATCCCCAAACAGCTGCGCCGCTTTATCGTCATCTTAAATGACAATAAGATGTCCATCTCCAAAAGCGTCGGAGCGATTACCCACATCCTAAGCCGTTTCTTCAACAACCCGCGCTCTAATCGGATCTACCTTGAAATCGAATCCTTTCTGGCCAAGGTTCCGGGATGCGGAGAGACGCTTGCCAAACAGGGCCACAAGCTGAAAGAATCGCTAAAAAATCTCGTTAGCGCCGCTCCCTTTTTTGAACAGTTTGGCCTTGCCTATGTAGGTCCTATCGATGGCCATGACATCAAAAAGATGATCGATCTCTTTGAGAGCCTTAAAGAGTGCTCTCATCCCGTCGTCGTCCACTTGGTCACTGAAAAAGGAAGAGGGATGGGAGCCGCCTCTCAAAATCCGATTTCCTATCATGGCGTCAAACCCTTCGACAAGATCACGGGACAATTCCTCGCTTCGTCCGGCAAGGCGACAACCTTTCCTAAAGTCTTTGGAAAGCACCTCCTTGCGATGGCCGAAAATGATCCCAGTTTAGTCACCGTGACACCTGCCATGGCCGCCGGCTCCTGCCTCGAAGAACTTCTTCAGAAATTCCCCGAGAGGTGTCTGGATGTCGGCATTGCTGAGGGTCATGCTGTCACCCTCTGCGGAGGAATGGCCTACGGGAAAAAGATGAAAATTGTCTGCTCCATCTATGCGACCTTTCTACAACGCGCTTTCGACAACCTTTTTCACGACGTCTGCCTCCAGGAAGCCCCGGTTCTCTTTGCCTTAGATCGCGCCGGACTCGCAGGCGCCGATGGAACCACCCATAACGGCATCTACGACATCTCCTTCTTGAATGCCATGCCCAATATGGTGATCTGCCAACCCAGAGACGGCCAGCTCTTAAAAGAACTTCTTGAGAGCGCCTTTCTTTGGAATCGTCCGACCGCAGTGCGCTATCCCAACCTTCCCACTAATGAAAGCTTCAAACCTCTTCAAAAAAGAGAGCTTGGCGTCGGGGAGGTCCTCGCTCAAGGAGAGGATATCGCCTTGATTGCCTTAGGCCATATGTGCTCCCTTGCCTTAGAAGTGAGAGAGCAGCTGCTCAATCATGGCCTGACAGCTACCGTGATCGATCCCATCTTTGTGAAGCCGCTAGATTCCGACCTTTTCTTGAAGACGCTCTCCACCCATCGCTTTGTAGCTACCATAGAAGAGCACTCCTTAAACGGAGGGCTGGGGATGATCTTCAACTCCTTTGTGGCAAGGAACCAGTTCAATTCCGTTGAAGTTCTCAATTTCGGCATTCCAGACACCTTTGTGGCACATGGAAGCCACAAAGAGCTCTTACAAGAACTCTCTCTTGACAGCGCCTCTTTAACTAAACAGATCCTTCGCCATTTTTCCTTCAAGCCCGCACCCCTCTTCTCAGCAGGTAAGGTATGATCATCGCTCTCTTTCCCAGCCGTCAAAAAGAGAAAGCCAAAAACCTCGCTAAAGAGCTTTTCGCCTTTCTTACCCAAAAAGGGATCACCGTCGTTATCGATGAGACTTGCGCCAAAGAACTCGGAGCCAAAGCCATCTCAGAGGTCCCTTTGGAAAAGATCGACTTTTTTGTCTCCCTCGGAGGAGACGGCACGATCTTGGGTCTGATGCACAAATATCAGTACTTTGATACACCCATTTTCGGCATCAATTTAGGCCATTTGGGCTTCATGGCCGATGTGCCTCACTCCGAAGCCCTCTCCGGCTTGGCTGAACTCTTGGACGGCAACTACCGCATCAGCGAACGGGTCATGATCGAAGGGACGAAAGATAGCGCCCATCACTGTTTCGCGGTCAACGATATCGTCATCCATCGAGGCAGAAATCCCCATCTTGTAGAAATCTCCCTTCAGGTCGACGGACTCTTTTTAAATACTTTTGTCGCCGACGGCGTCATCCTCTCTACTCCCAACGGCTCCACCGCCTATTCTCTGGCAGCCGGAGGCCCCATTTTAAGTCCCGATCTCGAGGCCATTGTCTTAACCCCGATCAGTCCCCACACCATCTCGAATCGCCCCATGGTCCTGACGGCCAACCAGGAGATTCACATCCAGTACTTAAGTCCTTACCATCCTGTAGATGTAAGCGCGGACGGCTCTGCCAATTTCCCTTTGAAGACAGATGAGATTCTAAGAGTGAAGCGGAGCGCCAAGAAGTTTTGCCTAGTGAGTCTGCTCCGACACGACTACTTCTCTACCTTGCGCACCAAACTCGGCTGGACAGGCAAGCTGCGCTAACCATCGAATATGCGTCTAGTGCTCTGTCAACATTGAAATTACGGATGCGCGGCGCC
>Ga0155347_112_pt1 | contig 37451 bp, 32 predicted proteins | sample RifCSPhighO2_02_FD_106315 | JGI IMG/M metagenome (GOLD analysis project Ga0155347, IMG submission 106315) | Chlamydiae bacterium RIFCSPHIGHO2_02_FULL_49_29 | reverse complement strand
AATCCACTCGGAATATCAGTATCAGAACGATGTCAACAACTGCGGTTTTTGGATCTTCAAATATCTGCAGCTAAGATCAGAGAACAAGGAACCTGATGCTGCCCTGACGACCTTGCAAGCTTTCTCCAAAACAATCTGCATCGAACGAATGACGTTTTGCAAAGATCGATCCCTTCAGACCTTTTTCTCTACATACAGCGAGCAGCCTCAGCAAGACTGCGAGCAGCCTAAGCAAGACTGCGTGCAGCCTCAGCAAGGGCAACTCGACCCAGATAGCGGCTCTAGCGACGATGAATGGGAAATCCCCTAAGCAGCTCATTTTTCCCAACTTTTTTCTTCACTTGAACCCTCCTTTTCTCTTTTGTATACTTTTTTCATATGTCCATCCCCCCTTCTCACAGCGTGATCGGTTTGTCTCTATCCGCCTCTTTGCCTCCGCTTGCTCAGGAAGAGGTGAACATGACGGGCCTTGCCATCCCGGCGCTCCTACCAACAAGCTTTGCTGCGGGAGAACTTTTTTGCCCTTCTCCTGTTGCCCTTGACAGCGCGGCCTCCCTCCTTCCGCCGCTCCATGCAGGAGCAACGAACGACGCCGCCCCACCGCTTCACTTGGAGGGCAGAGCCTCCCTCCTTCTGCCCAACGCCGTTGCCGGCACACTCCCTCTCCCTGCGCCTCTTCATATAGGCGGCGCCGTCGACGCCGCCCCTCCTCTACACTTAGAGGGAGAGGTTCTTGTTCCTCCTCCGCCGACCCTAGGCGGCACACTCCCTCTCCCTGCGCCTCTTCACATAGGCGGCGCCGTCGACGCCGCCCCTCCTCTACACTTGAAGGGAGGGGTTCTTGTTCCTCTTCAGCTGCCCCTAGACGGCACGGTGACGCGCCGCTACGACTGGATGTTAGCGTTTCTTGTCTGGATCGGAACCTGGGGCCAGGAGTTCTATCAAAACCAGACCCGCTGCAAAAATAGAGAGCCGCACCCCTTAGAAACCCACGCGGAATGGAAAGCGCGCCTTTTGGCCAATAGAGAGATCGCCAAAAGAGAGCTGGTTATGGCCTGGAGAGCCCCCGCTCCTGTAAGGATCATCTCTTCCGACGATCCCGAAGTCGCCCACGTCGATCAATTCGTACGCGTGCTTCTGGAAATGTGCAACCTTAATCGCCTGATGGAGATCTATCCCCTTAATAAAGAAGGAAAAGACGTCGACCCTCCGCTCTTTGACAGACTCTTAAGAGCTTACGTCGTTTATCACTACACGGAAGAGGCTTTGGTCCGGCCGCAACTTGAAAACATTTGCCTTCCGCTCATTGTATAAATTCTCTGTTTTTTCTAGACTCATTTCCCAATGAGCATCTCACTTAATCCCGAGCAGCAACGGGCCGCAGAGCATGTGGAAGGCCCTCTTCTTGTCCTAGCAGGGGCGGGGTCCGGAAAGACCCGCATCGTCACCGCGCGCATCGCCCATCTCTTAAAATTAGGAGTGCCTTCAAACGAGATTCTTGCCGTCACCTTCACCAATAAGGCAGCCGAGGAGCTGCAACGGCGCATCCGTGGGCTGGCGCACGCCTCGGTCCTCGCTTGCACCTTTCACAGCTTGGGAGCGCGCATCCTTCGGGAGTCCGTCTCTTCGCTTGGCTACACGCAAGACTTTACCATCTATGATGAAGAGGACGCAGAAAAGCTCTTCAAAGAGTGCCTGACGGCCCTTCATTTTAAGCTCGAAAAGGGTGAGGCAAAGCTTTTGCGCTCCGAGATCTCACATGCAAAGAACTCCCTCATCCCTCCCGAGAACTACAGCGACCCGATGAGTCTTGCCGCACGCCTCTACCCTCTCTATCAGGAGCGGCTCAAGGAGTATAACGCTCTTGACTTCGACGACCTTCTTTTTCTGTCCGTCCGGCTCTTTCAAAAACACCAGGACGTCCTCTCTCTCTTTCAAAACCGCTGGTCTTTTCTTCTGATCGACGAATACCAGGACACAAACCACGCTCAATACCTCTTGGCCAAGCTCCTCGCTGAACGGCATCATAATCTCTTTGCCGTCGGAGACCCCGACCAGTCGATCTACTCTTGGCGGGGAGCGGACTTAAGCAACATTCTCAACTTTGAAAAAGACTACCCGGGAGCTAAGGTGATCACCTTAGAGCAAAACTACCGGAGCCGCAACCGGATCCTTCAGGCCGCAAACCATCTCATCCATCATAATTCAAGCCGCTATCAAAAGAATCTCTGGAGCGAGCGCGGAGAGGGGGAAAAGATCGGGCTCTTTCTGTGCAGGACCGAGCGCGAAGAGACCGAATTTGTCTTCGAGCGCCTCCGAGACCACCATCAAAAAGAGGGCATCGCTTATAAAGACTCCGTCATCTTTTATCGCACCAACTTCCAATCCCGCGTCTTTGAAGACGGCCTCTTAAGACACAAGATCCCGTACGTCATCATCGGAGGCCTCTCCTTCTACCAGAGGCGTGAGATCAAAGATATCTTATCCCTTCTAAGAATGGTCCTGGGCGGGGCAGACTTTTTGTCCTTTTCCAGGACTGTTAATCTACCGCGAAGGGGGATTGGCGAGACCTGCCTGCGCAAGCTCCAAGATCTTGCTAACAGCCATGGCCTCCCGATTCTGGCGCTCTGCTTAGAGATCGCCTCCGGACGCCTGGCAAGCCCGCTCACTCAAAGACAACGCCAAGGAATTGAGAACTACGTCCAGATGATCGAAGAGATCAAAAAGCGCATCCGCTCTCGGCTCCCCCTGCATCAAATCATCCAAGAGGCCATCGCTCTCTTCCGCTACGAAGAGGTTCTCAAAGAAGATCCCGAGACAATGGCGGATAGGCGAGCCAACCTTGACGAGCTCGTTACCAAAGCCGCCGAATGGGAAGAGGAAAAAGAAGAGCCCACGCTGGTTGCTTTTCTCGAAGAGCTCACATTGCGCACAAGCGGCGATGAGGTCTCGGCCGGCGATGAGGCCGTGCGCCTGATGACGCTCCACAACGGAAAAGGACTTGAGTTTTCTCTGGTCTTCATCGTCGGCATGGAAGAAGATCTCTTTCCTCACATCAACGCAAAAGAGAATCCCGCCTCCCTGGAAGAAGAGAGGCGCCTTTGTTATGTCGGCATGACGCGCGCCAAGGAACGCCTCTACCTCACCGCCTCCAAGGCGCGCTTTCTCTTCGGAGCGTCCCGCACCATGCAGCCCAGCCGCTTCCTCTTTGAGATTCCCAAATCCCTACTCCAGACCTGCACGCTCTCCCAAGAAGAAAAAGAGCACCCGGAAAATGAGGAGCTCTCTCCCGGCGACGCCGTCCGCCATCGAGACTTTGGAAAAGGGGTCATCCTCAAAGCCTATCCCACCTCGCTCGGCCCCACCTACGATGTCTCCTTTACCGATGCGGGCGTCACGCGCACCCTCGTTGCCAAATTTGCCAAACTTCGCCAAATTGGAAAGAAAGAATGATCTCGACTTTGCAACTTTTTGGGCCCGAAGGCCTCGAGATATTTGCTCTCGGGGGAGTTATTTAAACCGGGAAGGGGTTAAAAACCCCTTCCCGGTTTAAAGAATCTCCCAGTTCGACCGTAGGTCGAACGTCCGAGAGCAAATAGACGAGGCAGGCGGGTCCAAAAAGTTGTAAAGTTCGAGTTAAACTCCGACTAAGAAGAAAAAATCAAGGAGAGCCTTCCGCCGGAGCAATCCGGTTGCTTGAAAACACTCTTTGGAATAAGCCGCCAAGAGAAGACGCCAGGCGTTTTACGCCTGGATGAAGAAGATAAGGAGAAGAGATGAAGTATTCAGCGGTTCTTTTTACAAACTCCAGCCTGACGGAAAACTCCAAGTCATAACAGCGGTGTTCAGGATTCTCACTCGTCACTATTTTTATGCCTGCTCTTCCCTCGATACTGCATTCCTTTCCCTGGATCGCTATATGGAATTGGACTGGAAAATCACTATTTTGACACGGGAAGAATTCATTCCTTTCCGCAAGGCTAACTAAAATGTTCCAACGCGGGGTAAGCAACACGTTCTGATTGCAGAAGGAGTAAAGCTCCTTTTGGTTATTCTCGTCAATGCTGTGTCTTGTTGCTACAGCCTCAAGTTCTTCTAAAAATCGGGCTGCATAGACGGGATCTTCTTCACCCGGAGTTTTTTGGACAGCTTTGCCATTCAATGTGAAGTGGGAACGAAGGAGATCTTTTTTAATGGTCTCTTTGACCTCCTCAAGACTTTCCTCACTATGGTTATTTAGGAAAGGATCCAAAACTATCTGCTCGTTGTCGAGAATAACCTCTTTTTTTGGATAGGGAACCCAGGGGGAGAAAGAGGCGTAGATCCGGGGGACCAAAAGACCTAAAGGGACCACGACCGCTCCCATAACCGAAAAAGCAAGGGATTTCAAGCTCTCTTTGCAATGACTGAGAAGAGTACAGAGAGCTCTTGTCCCCTCCCTATGAGAGGCAAGGTAAGCGAAATGCGCCAGTCCGGCAAAGGGATAATAAACTGCATTGACAATCGAAGAGACAACTGCCCCCAATGCATAGGCCCCGGATCCAAGATGGCGTGAAAGAAAAGATGACTTTTCGCTCAAAAGATGCGCTCTTTTCAACAAGGCGTGAGCATTGATCAGAGGGCTAACGTCAAGCTGTTTCGGTACAGAGGAAACGGGAGAAGTTAAATAATTTATTACTGCATGCATAGACTCTACTTTTCTTAAGTGTCGAGTTAAATATTAACACTATTTTATATTTCTTGTAAAGAGGGCTGTCAAGGGGTAAAACAACTCAAATTACTTATAATCAACATCTTAATGAAAAAACGTACAAAGTCGAGCTATACCCAAACAACTTCAATTTCTTGGGTATATTTTGGCGCTGGTGAAAAGCGACTTGGCATTATTTTTGCAACATCTCATAAAGTTGAGGTAACATTTCGGGCTGCGACCGTCGGATTCGAAAATTTTGTTCGTCGTCCATAGCGCTTTGGCTATGGACTTCTCACAAACTTTTCGACTCCTTGGTCTCCCCACGAAATGTTTACCTCAACTTTATGAGAAGTTGCTTATTTTTTTTATGCTTGAAAATTTATGCTGCGCGCAGTGAAATGACTCTCTTCTATGACATCAGAAAACCATCATTTTCCAAATGCCCTCTCGACCATGCTTACAGCTCCCACCATTATGTGCCGTGACTACCTGGAGGGAATCGAGATCGAAAATCCCTTTTTCTCCGCCTCCCGTTCCTTTGTCGTCAAAGGAGCGGCGGAAGCAAGCTTTGCCCTCCTCTCGCTCATTTGTCTTGTCGAGATCGCAGTGCGATCTGTGCTCTGGGCTGCCGGTTATACGATAGGCTGCTTTGCTTCCGATCACGATCTTGCCGAGCAGTGCTTTCAATTTTCTCGAAAGATCTCTCCCGGATTCAAAGAGGCGGGGTCCATCCTTTTTTTCAACCTCATCTGTCTCTATTTTAATATCATGAAAGAGAGCATCCAAACGGATTTTCCCCGTATGGACACCTATTCCGCCAGCGGATAAAAATAAATCTTTTATTTAGAAGTTGACTCAGTCTCGTAGCTCTTGATCTTCTGAAGAGAGCATGTTGTGATAGACTGCATCGACATCGTCTAAATCTTCCAGCCATTCCGCAAGAGAGAGGTTTGCCTTTTGATCCTCCTCGCTACACGCAATGCTGATCTTGGGAATTCTCTGAAGGGAAGCTCCTTCGCAAGCGAGCCCCAACTTTTCAATTTTCTCTTTCACTTGATAGAGAAGATCGGGCGGGGTTGTGATGTAATAGAGCTCTTCCGATGCTTCAAAATCATCCGCACCGGATTCGCTGACGGCAAGAAAGAGGGCCTCTTCATCGACTCCCTTTTTTAAGACCTGGATGACGCCTTTAAGATCAAAATTGAAAGCCACCGAGCCCGGAGAGGCGAGCGTTCCCCCTCTTTTATGAGTGGCTATGCGCATCTCTGAGGCAATGCGGTTTTTATTGTCGGTTAACGCATCAACGATGATTCCCACTCCTCCATATCCATAGAGTTCATACGTCACGGGAAAGTAGTCGGACTGATCCTCTCTTCCAGCCTTTTTGATATTGCGCTCGATATTGTCCGAGGGCATATTTGCAGCGCGCGCTTTTTGAATCGCCAGGCGTAAGCGGGGATTGGACTTAGGATCGGGGCCTCCTTGTTTAACTGAGCTAATGATCTCTTTGGCGAAACGCGAAAAAATCTTTCCCTTCAGAGCATCCGAGCGGCTCTTTTGATGTTTGATATTCGCCCACTTACTGTGTCCGGCCATAATGCAATCCGAAAGTACGGTGTCTCTTTTCCCACTCTTTTGCCAACATATAGTCTTGATACTCTCGCTCTTTTTCTCGGAAAGCCGAATGGTGGATCCTTCGGCCCCTGGCTCCCCTTTTTAAGGGAGGAAAGAGGCTATGGAGCATCTCATGATAGACGATATAGGAGATAAAGTAAGGAGGAAAATGGGGATGATCGAGAAGACGGTGGATCCGAATAAGCTGAGTTCTGTAGTGAAAAGAGCCGAGCGTCCGTTTGCGCTTTGCTTCTCTCAAGGGATTGCCAAACCAGGTAATGGGAAGGCAAAGCTCTCCCTTAAAATAGCTTTGATTGAGAGAGTCGAAGATCTCAAGCAGATTGTAGGTGGTTCCCAGAGGGAAGATTCTGATGGTTCTTGTTTTCACAGCTCTTTTTGCATCATGATCTTTGCACGGTACTGCCCCTCCTTTTCCTTGATGAAGTGCTTCTCAATCCCATACCGCTTAAATCCTGCCCTTTCGTAGAGGTGAATGGCGGGGTTTCCTTCATAGACCTCAAGGTGGAGGATCTCAATCTGAAACATCTCTTTCGCAAGTTCTTCTATCTCTTTCAAAAGCCGCCGTCCTATCCCTTTGCCCCGCATCGATTCTTTGACAATGATAGAAAAGAGGCATTGATGTTTCAGTTTTTTGTAAATTTGAATGTAGAGATTCGCCATGCCGCACGGCTTGCCTTCCCACAGGGCAGTCAATCCGGCACCCATGCGCGCATAACTAATCCAGATACGTACCGAGTCATCCAATTCGCGTGGTTCGCTCGTCATGGGAAACCATCTCAAAATCTTTTCATCATTCAGCCATTCAGCAAGAGAGGAAGCATCTTCCATCTCTGCCGGACGTATCGTCAGCTCACTCTTTTCTTGCATCTTTCAAATCACACTCCCATAAAAGTCTTGCGGCATATGAGCCCTCGTATTTAAAAAACTTCTCCTGGCGCGCAAATTCGTAAAACCTCTCTTTTTTTAAGATGGGAAGGACAGGATTTGCCTCTACCACTTCCATCTGCATCCACTCCAGTTGAAAATAATTCTTTGCCAAGTGCTTTAGATTTTTGATTAAAGAGCTGCCAACCCCTCTCTTCTGAAAGGAAGGAGGAACGACAAGTTGGAAAAGGCAGTGGTGGGCAACCTTGCGATAAGGCATTAAATAGAGAATTCCCATCCCGCAGGGTATTTTTTCAAAGGTTGCAGTAAGACAGGCGTTGTAGCGGAAAAACCCCGTCCAGATTTTGAGCGCAAGCTCGCCCTCCTCTCTATCGGAGAAGGGCATCCACTGCAAGATCTCGTCTTGGGAAAACCACTTCTTAAGATAGGGCGTATCCTCTATCTCTGAATAGCGGATATCGAAATTCGAAGAAGAGACGTCCAGGGCTTCCATCACCCGAATTCCTTCAAGTAAGCAAAGATAAAGCCATCAATTGCGCCATCCATCACTGCCTGAATATTTCCTACTTCATGTCCCGTTCGCGTATCTTTTACCAGAGTATAGGGCTGGAAGACATAGTTACGGATCTGACTTCCCCAGGCAATCTCTTTCTTTTCCCCTCCAAGCTCTTTAAGCTTATCTTCTTTCTTCTTGAGTTCCAACTCATAGAGCTTTGCTTTCAGAAGCTTCAAACAGGTCTCCTTGTTCTGCAGTTGGGAGCGCTCAGCCTGGCAAGCTACCGTAATCCCCGTCTCCAAGTGTGTGATGCGAACGGCGGAATCGGTCACGTTGACATGCTGGCCTCCCGCTCCGGAAGAACGGTAGGTATCAATGCGGATTTGATCGGGTCGAATCTCAATTTTGAGGCTCTCTTCAATTTCAGGGATGACATCGACGGAAGCAAAGCTTGTATGTCTTTTCGCATTGCTGTCAAAGGGCGAGATGCGCACAAGACGATGCACTCCTTTTTCCGCCTTCGTGTATCCATAGGCAAAAGGGGCAGAAAGTTTTAGAGTAATACTCTTAATGCCGGCCACTTCTCCCTCAACACAATCAAGCGTCTCGACCCTCCATCCTTTCTTGGTCGCCCATCTCTGATACATCCTTAAGAGCATCTCTGCCCAGTCGCAAGCCTCCGTCCCTCCTGCACCGGCATTGATGCTTAAATAGCAGTTCAACCGATCAAGCTCTCCCGAGAGCATCTTTTTCACTTCCAACTCGCTTAAGACCGAGTCGATCCCTTCAAGCTCCAACAAGAGTTCATTGAGAAAAGGTTCATCTCCGCTCTCTTTTGCTTCGGGAAAGAGCGCTTGGACACTCTCCAGGCGTCGAAAAAGCTCATCTAAAGGCACTACCCAAGCCTTGAGCTCATTGGAAGCAGCAATGACTTTCTGGGCAATGCTCTTATCTTCCCAAAAAAGAGGATCTTCCATCTTTTTGTCCAGAAGAAGGATCTCAGCTCTCTTTGCATCGAGGCGAAGAACTCGCTCCATCTCTTTTAAGCGCTGAATCAATGCTTTGATCTTTTCGTCCATTCTTAGAGAATAGAGGAGAGAAGAGCAAAAAGTCAATTCGAACCAAGCTCCTTGTCTCCTGGGGTGTGACAAACGTTCGAAACGAACGTCTGTCATAGCATTTTTGTGCTCAATAAGAAAAAAAACCACCTGAGGCATGCTCCTCAAGCCTTTCTCGAATTCTTAAAAAATGCTTAACAACCTCTTTACAAGAATCGAAGGTCTGTTATAATTGCGCAAAACTTAAATGGGAAAACCCAAGTTTTACAACGGAACTTTACTTAGGAGGTCACTATGAATTTTAATGTCGCAGCAATTGGGAGTGTCTGGCAAACCCTAGGTCAATATGCTAGCAGCATGTCAACGTCGCTGTCCAAAGCTGCCCTTGCTACTGCACACTTTGCGAAAAATTGGTTTCCATGCTGCTTCTCATACCTGAGCAGCCATCCTACGATTGCCATTGGCAGTGTCTGCGGTTTGGCGCTGACAGGTTTCGCAGTCGCTCTTTTTCGTTCCTACTTCAACAACAAACCAAACGTAGAGCAACCTGTCGCCACGTGATAATCAAAGCATGCAAAGCTCTTCCTGTTTCTGGCGAAGAAAAAAGATGAAGCATGTTGTGCTGAGACTGTAAATTGCATAAAAAGCGAGTTTTTTTAAGCTCGCTTTTTTTATGACTTTGTGAGCTTTGAGAGTTCAATCTTTGCGTGATCCGTAAAGGTATAATGCCAATTTCCCGAAAAAGGATCTCTTTTTTCTTTAATAAAAAAGAGCTCTCCTCTTTTCTCTTGGGCAATGAGACGCATCCCATCGGGCACAATAATCCTTCCTCCTCCGCGAAAGTGCACATCTTCCGCAACAAAAAAACCTGCTCCTTCCAGGATAATCTCAAAGCGCTCTTTATATTGAATCTCTTTTTTCCAATAGAGATTGGGAGCGCGGAAATCTATTCCCTCATTGACAAACATCGCATTGCTTAGCTGCGCAGCTCCTTTGTTTTCGTCTTCCGCATGCAGCAAAACGCTTCCCTTTATCGTCACATTTTCCAACTCCACATCGGCAATGTGCAAGTCCAGCTCACTGCCCCATAAAAGCTTTCCTCCTTTCAACTTCTGAGCAATGATGGAAAAAAGAGGGCCCAAAGCGCTCAGATAGAAAAAGAGAAAAGAGGGGCCTCTTTCAAAAAACAGCTTGGGAGAACGGGGCTTCGGGACCTTACAGTTGCAGCGCGTTAAAAGTTCATAGGCATTATTTAAAACGTCCAAAAACGCCCCTTCCGGCGTCTCTAAAAAGAGACCGTCTCCTCCATATTTTCTCTTTGTGCAGGAGATCGTTTTACGACGCTGATTGTAAGTAAGAAAAGAGCTCATCTCTGTTAAAGAACTGCCCTCCAATCTCCCGGAAAAGGTGCTTTCCATCTGCTCCGAGATGTTTTGCATGGTGCATTCGAGACGGGCAATCCGCCCTTCTCTTTTTTGACCATCGCCATCAAAATAGACCGCCCTTTTAGGATTGACGAGCATTCCAGGAATGGGACTTTTATTGATTGCCCTACGAATGGCGGGCAGATCGACAAAGAGAATGTTTGTGTTTGAAGGATATTTCGAGTAGACGCCTCCTTCTTCTTCGCTCTCATCTATCACTCCATGCTCCTTAAAGACGCAGTACTCAATCGGCGCAAGGGAATAGGAAAACCCTCCTTTGCGGATGCGCTCTCTTACCACAGAGGTCCCTTCCTGAGATCCCACCAAGCGCGGACAGGCGGCCGATCCAAAAGTTTTATTCCTGCTCAATCCTATCCCTGCCAACGCAAGAAGCCCGTAATCACAGCCTGCAACGGGATTGTTGACCTGGCGGACAAGAGCTTTTTGCACTCCTTTTTTTTGAAACCAGTCAAAAACCCCTTGCTGCTGTGCAAGCTTCCAGAGAACTCCATGCCCACCCGGTTTCAGAAAGAGCCGCTCATTTTCCTCAAAACACCATTTTCCCTCGGTATTGATAACGGGAACAAGGGGCTGGGAAAAAAAGAAAAAGCTCTCCTTGGGGCGGCCAAACCATCCAGCCCGTTCAAAAAGCTCCAGGATCCGGCGATGGTTCTGTTTTTCATGAGAGGTCATGATGGCAATATTTGTAATGATCTTGCGCCCTCTGAGTTTGAAGTAGAGATATTCTCTGGCCTGGACATCTTCGATAAGCCCTTGCAAAAGCGTCTTTCCTAAAAAGGGCAATACCGCTGCCGGGAGCGGTTCTTTTGTCTCATCATCGATAAGAGAGAGGCGGTCGCCCGCCCCTCCCAACGGGTAAATCTCTCCTATTTCAGGCAGGCGCAAAATTCCTTCCAGGATCGCTTTTCGAATCATTAGATTCTTTTCGGTAAGCTGCCAAAGCGGAGGAGAAAGGCGTCGCTCGAAGGGGTTTAAAGACTGTTTTTCGCATCCTTGTTCCTCTTTTTTCGACAGAAGAGTCAGCATCTTAAAGTGATAGCCCACAAGCCCGCCCAGTTCTTCATAAAAAGCATCGACGGGAGAAAGGGTCTCAAAGAGGAGGCTCAATCTCTCTTCATTTTTTCCATAGATCCTCAAGACCTCCTGTTGTCCTAAAGCAATCAGGGCCTTCAAGATGACCTCTTCTTCTATCCTGAATGTCTTTGGAAAGAAGAGAGTGTTTAAAAACTCTTGAAAGCTTTTTTGCACTTGAGAAAACCGACTCAAAAGCGCCGCCTTCTCTTGAACCCTGCGCGCCCCACACAGTTGGCGCACAAGAGGAGCCAGCCGGTCAACGGAGGGAGCTTCACTCTCTTTTTGAAAAATCAAAACCATAGAGCTTATTTTTTCACCGCAAGTGGGTTTAATTTGCCATCTCTTTTCCTATTTTGACAAGAAGTTCCTCTCGGGCCCTCCTCGGAAGAAAAATTGAACAAAAAGCTGATTTTTTTTGACACGAATACCTCTAGAGAGCTACAAATTGATTTTGTATAGTAATGACCTCCCCTCCAGAGGGAAGGGGGGCAAACTGTGAGAGAAGAACACTGAAAGGAGAAAAGCTCATGGCAAAAAAACCACCAACCAAATTTATGCAACCCATGAAGATCAGCGAGGATCTTGCTGAAGTCATCGGAAGAGGTCCTATGCCGCGCACAGAAGTGACAAAAAAAATCTGGGCCTACATCAAGTCTAAAAAATTGCAAAATCCTAAAAATCGCCGCAACATCGTCCCGGATGACAAACTCGCCAAGGTTTTTGGGTCTAAAAAACAAGTTAGCATGTTTGAGATGACCAAGATCATCAATCAAAAACACTTAAGTTAATTGTTTTCAAACTAGAGGATGGAGTCTTACTCTCCATCCTCTCTTGTCTTGCTGTCCATTTGTGTATATCTCGACTTGAATGAGAGTTGCTTTTCACGTATGATGGCCTTTTTCTTTGCAGGAAAATGCAAAAATATCGATTGCTCATCAGCTATGACGGAACTCCTTTTGGGGGATGGCAGGTGCAACCCAACAGTTCCTCTATCCAGGGGCTGATTGAAAAGGCCCTTCAAACGATTTTGAGAGAAGACCGGCTCTCTGTTGTGGGCGCAGGAAGAACCGACGCAGGAGTACATGCTAAAGAACAAGTCGCACACTTTGCCTGTGACAAATCCTTCGACTTAAAACGCCTCCTTTTCTCCTTTAACGCTCTGCTTCCGCCGGAGATTCGCATCCTTGAAGTGGCGCCGGCTCCCGAGGATTTTCATGCCCGCTACAGCGCCACGGGAAAGATCTACCACTATCATCTCCATCTTGCAAGAGTGGCCAACCCCTTTACCCGCCTCTATACCACTTACTTTCCCTTTCCTCTCTCTCTCTCTCTTGTCGAAAAGGCCCTTCCATTCTTCATCGGAACGCACGATTTCACCTCCTTTGCGTGCGAGGTCCCCGAAAAGGGAGGCATCCGGACGCTCTTCCGCCTGGAAATGTATGCCGAAAGGGAAGGCATCCGCCTGGAGTTTGAAGGGAACGGCTTTCTCTACAAGATGGTGCGTAACATCGTCGGCACTCTTCTTGATGTCGGCACAGGCAAGATTTTTCTTGATAAGATTCCCGAAATCTTCGAGGCAAAGAACCGGCAAAGAGCCGGCCGCTGCGCTCCCCCTCAAGGGCTCTGCTTGATGAAAGTCTTTTACTCAATCTCCCAGTTTGCCGGAATGGACTCAAAAGAGTCGAAATGGGAGATGGCTTCCGCTGGCTTGAAATAGGAAGAAATCACAACAGGGCGGCACGGCACCTGACGAAGCGCCTGCAACCCGCGAAACGTATCCTCAAACCCAATGGCCCGGTCATACGGCTTTTTTAGAGCATGTATTGCTGTGATGTAGCCGTCCGGATGAGGTTTGGGCAGATTGTACTTCTCCCTCGTGAACCAGTGAGGGATCGTTTCCAGGCAAGGAAGAAAAGAGCAGAGGATGCGCACATCTTCTAAAGAAGAGTTTGTCACGACACACCGTTGGATGTTCTTTGCCTCCAGAAGCGATAGAAGAAGGGCCGCGCCCGGCATGAGCTCAGCCCTTTCGTGAAGAAGCCTTCGATAGATCCTCTTTTTCTCCTGGTATAGGAGCTCCCAGCTCCTTTTTCCTTTAAAAAGATCGGGATACTCGTTATTCAGGCCCGCTTTAACCCCTTGAGAACTGAAGTGAGCTCTTTGGCAATACTCTTCAAAAGTCCAGAGAAGCTCTCTCCCCCACAGGGCGCAGATCTCTCTGTAAGCTTGAAAATGAAGGGGCTCCGTATTGACCAAAATCCCATCAAAATCAAATAAAAAAAGAGAAAATCGATCTACCCATTGCATCGAACAACTATTCCTATCCAACTTTTTTCGTATATACCGAACGCACTTCAAAAATTGGAATTTCAGCTGCGCCAAAGCCCCCGGGTTCGACGAGCGCATCTCGCCCCATATTTCTAATATTGGGCGACGTGCGACCGTCGAACAGGGGGGCTTTCGCGTCGGCCCAAATCCAATTTTTCAAGTGCGTTCGGTATAGATGCCGATGACTGGAATCGAACCAGCACCCTATTGCTAGGAGCAGATTTTGAGTCTGCCGCGTCTCCCTGTTCCGCCACATCGGCATGAGTGGCAAGCATGTGCAAAAAAGACATGCAATGCGCAATAAGGCTACCTGATTCAAAGATTATGCTCAACCGGAGGGGGGGGGCCGGAGACATTAGTTGCGGTGGAAGCCCTGATGAGCCAAGGACCAGCTGTAGCTCACCCGTTGATTCTTTTCTCGATCAAAAAGAACCTGAATCGAAAGATAGGGGTAAGAATGCTGATTGTCTAAATCACGCCCTTCTTCTCGCATGTATTGTTTTACATAGATCTCCTTATTGTAAAAAGGGGGGATCTTAAGGTCCGTTTTTCTCTTTTCATCCCTACAAAACAGTTCATATTCCTTGCGTCCCCGATAGCGGGTGTTCTCTTTGTAGAAGCGAAAAATAAGCTCCAAGACCGTCTCGGGAGCCTCTTCGAGACCGACAACATAAAAATCGACCTCTGCCCCGATCATATGTTTAGAAGTCTGATTTTCCGGCTTTGGATCGGAGTAGGAGTTATGGGCGGGACAACGGTGTCCGCAGGTAATCATCACTTTTTTTTCCGTACGCGCCTGGATGTAATTGAGAATCTCGATCAGGACAGGATAGATAAACTCTATTCCATCGCGGACAGGGAGAGTGTGCTGCAAGCCTCCATTGCAATCAAACAGAGGAACTTCTCTCTCCGCCTCTTCTTGCCTGAGATGTAAAAGATTAGAACTCTTACCCTTGCAGCGAAAAAACTCTTTGGTGATCTTCGGGAAGCGGCCGATATAATTCTTCTCCCAGGGATACTTTTCACGAGTGCGGCACTTGGGAGGGGGGATCAGGTAAAAAAAATCATCGTGATTGCGTAAAATAAACTCTCCCTTGGCATTGGCTCTTCTCAATTTTTTCTCATGAGCCCTCTCCGGGCCCGTACAGGCCGCAAGCACCAAAAGAAAGAGAAAATAGAGACAGGGCTTCATCGAACTTCTCCCAACTTTTGCCCTCTATCAAACCAAAAGAGGATATCCTTTGACAAGGATTTCCTTCTTATACCGTCCGAAGTTTACAGGATGGGAGCGGTATCTGATGCAAGTAGATCGCAGCAGAAGCCTTATTTTTCACCAGAGGGCGGTATATAATAAGAAATTTTTATTAATAAACAAAAGAGGAGGAACCTAAAAACAAACATTTATCAATAAAAAATTTACTTTATATGCTAAAGTTCTATAATTGGGCTGGGAGCACATCCAATGGCCCAAGAGGTTTCAGCACATCAAGAGCGGCATCTGTCGGAACAGATGGAGAGCCTTCTTCTGGCTTTTCAGCAATTTTCCACAGAGACGGATCGCTTGGAAAAGGCGTACAAGAGCTTGCAAAAGAGGTTCTTGGAGGTCAACGCGAAGCTCGAAAAGAGCGATCGCACCTTGCAGAAGAAAGTGATTGAACTGGATCTCATTTCGCATTATTTGCAAAGCCTGTTGAGCCACATCAATGAAGGCATTCTCTTTGTCGGCCGGACGGGAATGATCAGCACTTTCAACGCTGCTGCGGAAAAGATCCTAGGTGTGAAACGAAAAAAAGTTCTCTTTGGACAGTTTTGGGACTTTTTTTCTGACGATCTCTTCGGATTTTCTTTAAATGACGCTCTGAAGACGGGGCGCGCCCCCGGATTCATCCCTTTAACTTTTTGGGAAAAAGAGCTTGAAATCGGCGTCAGTTTTATCAGAAAGGGTCCCAAGAGCACCCAAGGGATCATTCTTCTATTGCGTGACATGACTGAGGTCCGCTCTCTGCAAACACTGGCCCATCTTAACGAGCGCATGAAAGAGTTGGGAGAGATGGCAGCCTTTGTCGCTCATGAGATTCGCAATCCTCTTGGTGGTATTTTAGGTTTTGCTTCCCTCTTAAAAAGAGAGATGGCAAAAGAGAAAAAAAGTCTGGAAAAGATCGATTACATCATTGAAGGAACTCAAAGACTCAATCATCTCGTTGAAGAGGTTCTGCACTATGCCCGCCCATTAAGATTGCGCATCGCTCTTCTCAACATCAACCACCTCCTGTTAAAACTCGTGGAACTTCTCAAGGCCGATGTACGGTCGACAAAAAAGATCGCAATTTCCACTGAGCTTCCTTCCAAACCTCTGATGGCAGTTGTCGATGAAGAGCTCTTGACCTCCGCCCTGCTCAATATCATGCTCAACGGCGTTCAAGCCATGCCTGAAGGAGGAACTCTTATGATAACCCTTTCTCAAAAGGAAGATCTTCTCCATTTGAACATCAAGGACACAGGAACGGGAATTGAAAAAAAAGACTTAGTCAAAATCTTTTCTCCCTTTTTCTCAACCAAAGAGAAGGGGTGCGGCCTGGGCCTTTCCAAAGCCTACAAAATCATCCGCGCCCACTTGGGAAAGCTGGAGGTCTCTTCTCAAGTAGGGGTCGGCACGAACTTTCTCATCTCTTTGCCTTTAAGAGGTATGCGATGACCATTGAAAGAGTTCTCATCGTTGACGACGAGGCCTTGATGCGGAACTTTTTGGCAGAGACGCTCAAGCAAAAAAAAGTGGATGTCGTGACGGCATCAGAAGGGAGAATCGCCATCGATCTCATCAAACGGGAACACTTTGATCTCGTGATCACCGATATGAAGATGCCGGGGAAATCCGGAATGGACGTTTTGAAAAGCGCAAAAACTCTCTCTCCTAAAACGCTTGTTATCATTGTCACCGCCTATGCCAGCGTCGAGAATGCCGTCGAAGCCATGAGGCAGGGCGCCTTCAACTACTTAATCAAACCCTTCTCTCCGGAGACGCTGGATACCCTTCTCGAAAAAGCCAATGAGCATCTCTTTCTTCTGGAGCAAAATAATTTCTTAAAACAGGAGATCTCTTCCTGTTTTAGAAAATCCGGAGAAGGGATCATTGCGTCCTCTCCCCAGATGAAAAAAATTTTGAATGATCTCGAAAAGATTGCAAAGAGCCCATCGAGCGTCTTCATTACGGGAGAGTCGGGAACGGGCAAGGAGGTGATTGCCGAGGCGATCCACACGCTCTCTTTGCGCAAAGAAGAGCCCTTTATCAAGGTTAATTGCGCCGCTTTTCCCGATTCTTTGATCGAATCGGAATTCTTCGGCCATGAGAGAGGGGCTTATACAGGAGCCCTGGAAAGAAGGATAGGCCGCTTCGAACTGGCCAACAAGGGAACTCTTCTCCTAGATGAAATCACTGAAGTGCCCCTCCATCTTCAATCCAAACTTCTACGAGCCATCCAACAGATGGAGTTTGAGCGGGTTGGAGGCAATCGGACCCTGACGGTAGATATCCGCTTTATCGCTACTTCCAATAGAACCATTCAGGAAGCCATTCAGAAAAAGCTCTTTAGGGAAGATCTCTATTACAGATTAAACGTCATTCCCATCCACATCCCTCCTTTGAGGGAGAGAAGAGAAGATATCCTCCCCTTGGCGCTCCATTTTCTGCAAAGCGCCGCCAAAGAGAGCCGAAAAGAGCCCAAACGGCTCACTCCCGAAGCCAGAGAAAAGCTCATCGAGTACTCTTGGCCGGGAAATATCCGTCAACTTGCCAACATCTTAGAGAGAGCCGTCGTCATGATTCCAGGGGAAATCATCACTGTAGAAGATCTCTTATTGGAACACCTTCCTTTTGAAAAACGGGAAGGAACGGTCGCTCTTGCCGATCTGGAAAGAGCGCACATCTTAGAAATTCTTGCCTCTTATGATCATAATCGCACACGCGCTGCAAAGAGTTTGGGCATCAGCGTCCGCACGTTGCGCAATAAGCTTAAAATTTATTCCTCCTGAGGAGATGAAAGATCCAAGAGAATCTCAAGAAAGTTCTTCCACTTCCGGGCGAGCCTCTCTTTTTCGCTGTCATAGAACCGTAGCTCCGAACAATTCTCGGTTTCCTTTAAAAGGAACTGATAGATCGGTTCTTCTTGTAAATCATACTCATAAAGAACCATCTTTCCGGTAGGGATAATATTTCCCTTTTCTATCTCTTTAAGATAGGCGCGGCAAAGAACCAGGGCGCGCTGAACACTCTGATCAAAGCGCTCCTGAAAGGCCTTGACCATTTCCTTGCTGACAGGTAGACGATGCTTGTCCAAGAGTTGGGCAATGCGCTCTCTTAAATCGTACTCCTTTTGGCATGAGTCTTTTAAAGCCTTCTTTAAAGGAAGATGGCAAATGGAATCAAATCCCAGCCCTCCCGCGGTCGCATTGATAAACCGGCGATCAGAATAATATTTAGCGAAAAGAGCAATTGCAGAAGATTCCATCACCCACTGCAACCGGGTCAAGGTCTGATTTCCATAAACGTCCTCTCTCCACAGAGGTTGATGTCGTGTCTGAAAAGCCTTCTCCTTCAAGGTTTCATAATCGATCTTTTCTTCATTTAGCCCTCCTTTTGCATAGAGCCTTCCCTCAGTATAGGCAAGATCTACCCCAACCAAGATAATGGGGTCGCAACCCAAAAACACAGCTAGATGCAGCGCCAAGGAGGTAACTGATTGCTCCTCAATTCCAAAAAAGTCCGTCAGCGGCTGCTGATCGAGCCCAAGATCTCTGTCTATCCAGTTTCCAATCCCTCCTACTTGTGAAGTAATGCATCCAAGAGGAAGATCCGCAACCAAAGACAACACCTTGTGATTAAGGCGCGTCACAAAGATAAAAGGCGCTTGTTTGAGCTTCATATTCTGAAGACAAGAATACTCTAGGGTATTGGGGTCTATTGCAAGAGCAAGATGAGGCTCTACATTAGCCTGGCTGAAGACAGAGAGGGCCGATCCCCCTGCAATAATTAAGGCTTTTTTATCCACAGATCTCAACTCTTCAAGAGAGTGATCCAGGGAAGGGCCGGCTCCGCAAATGATCGCAGGAATGTTGGGAAAGGCTCCCCGCCATTGATTGACGTGGGAAGCCCGAGGAAGGTGGGAAAGATTTCTTAAGATATTCCTTGGACACTCAGCAGCATTTATTGTTTCCACAAAAAAACCTTCTGAGACGACATGTCTGCGAAGGATCTCCAGACGGCAGTATTCTACTCTATCCGGATCCGCATCCACTCCCCCTATCACATCAACACCTACAACGCGGAATTGAAAGGCGAGCCGCACGACATCGTCTTTCCACTTTTCGAGATTTTCGACATAGTGAAGATGCACCTGTCGACACTTCAGAACCTCTTCTGCCTCAGGGCATCGTGCAAAGGCATCGAATACGGCAAGATCCTCTTCCCAAAAAAGAAGCACGCGCTTTGCGTCCTGAGCTAGCCAGTCTTTGAGCAAAAAATAGAACTCCCCTCTTCTTAAACCCAAAACATAGAGCAAGAGTTTGTTTTGAAGAGTTAAAGAAGCCAGCTTCTTTTTCATCTCCTCGATCTTTTCAGAAGAGAGAGGAGTGAGTTCGCAGGAAGTAAACTCCCCGACGTTCAGATAAAAGCCAATCTTAGGAAACCGTTCAAATAACATCGCTGTCTCTATAAACCCGGGCATGAAGACCCGGGATTTTGCATGGTTGGAGAAGACTTCCACCGCTGCCCATTCGAATTCTCAACTACCCGGGCTTAAGGGCCGGATTTCTTCCTGAGGACGGAGAATCCGCCCATCTCGTTTTTTCAAGCAGTTGCGAATAAGACGGGAGGACATGATGAAAACAATATTTCCCTTGTGCTTTGTTAAAATAGCCCAACTCAAACGCTTCGGGAGCAGCTAAAGCGATAAAGAAGGCTTGTACAAAATGATTGTACCCCATCAGCTGCCTGCGCCCCCTCTCATCAATGCGATCCCGTTTGCATTCTACTAAAAGCAGCGGATAATAGGAATAGAGAGGATGGATCTCTTTGCAAAAGCAAATAAGATCCGCCCGCCTGTCGGGGAGAGGAAGCGCGCAGTTCTTTAAGTGCGGCAGCTCCTTTAGGTCTTTTTCAACAGAGAGCAGCTCTTGGGGATAGCCGCACGCATCTACCATCTTCTTCACAAGAGCCTGCCGCACTCGCTCTTCCGGAGTCGCCGTTACCCATTTCTGGCGGATGGGATCATAGAGCAGCTTCTCCTTCATCCGTCCTCCGGCGGCCGGCCCCGAAAGCCCTGGTTCATCCCTCCCCCATTGGGAAAAGAGGCCCTTAAGGGCCGGGTATTTTCAAAAGATAGCTTGGGCCGAGTTCGAAACTCGACCCAAAACCGCAAAAATTCTCGGGCCTTAAGGCCCGAGTTCATTTCCCCGCTTCCGTTTCGATGACGCCAAAATTTCCGTCCTCACGGCGATAAATCACCTTTAAATGACGATCTGTCTCATCATGGAAAATAAGAAAGGGATCTTCGGAAAGCTCCATCTTCATGATGGCCTCCTGAATCGTGAGTTCTTTGAGAGCGCGGGTCTCGTGCCCGATAATCTTTGGAGGAAGGAGGGCTTCCGCCATCTCTTTTTTTCTCTCTTCTTCCTCCTCTTCCATCTCTTTGTTAAATTCTTCCACCTCATCATAGGGCCTTTGCAAGACATTCACCTGCAAATCGATGGCAGGAACACCTTTATGGTGATGCATCTGGATCCGTTTCTTCCAGCGTCTCAACTTTGCCTGGAGCCGATCGACTGCCCGATCAATGGAAGCATACATATCCGAGCTGCTCGCCTGCACTTTGACCTTAAAGTGGTTCCACTTCATCACAATCTGGCACATGTGCTCGATTTTCTGAATGTCAAGAGTGAGGAGGACATCCATCATGTGCGTCCCGAACCTCTCGACTTTAGATATCTTTTCCCATGCATACTTTTTCATGGGATCGGTCACGGAGACGTTTCTACCGACCACGGTGATATTGTAGCCTTGGGTCTCTTCCTCGATAAACTTTCGTTTGTCCACCATAGAAACTCCTCATTTTTATCAAGTTATACCGTCCGATCACAGCTCTAAAAAACTTCGCACCGAACAGGACTCGAACCTGTAACCACCCGGTTCGAAGCCGGGTACTCTATCCAATTGAGCTATCGGTGCAAAGCATGGTATGGTAGCACTAAAAGACTTTTCCAACAATGCAGCTAGAGAAAACAGAAGGCATCACCCTGCGCTCCATGGAATATAAAGAAAGAGAGCGCATCCTGACTCTCTTTACGGAAGAAAAGGGCGTGATCAGCCTCATTCTCAAAGGCATCTCCCGGAGCAGGCCTCACCTCCTGGCGCTCAGCACTCCCTTTTGCATTGCTGACTTCCACACCCTCAAGGGATCCTCCGACCTCTACCGCTTGCACGACGCAACCCTGAAAGAGAGCCTTCCGGAATTGCGCCGTTCATTCGCCCATCTTTCAGCCGCAGGCGAGATGGTAAAAAACCTCCTCCTATCTCAAATGCCGGAAAAACGTGCGCCCCTGCTCTACCGCCTCCTCAAAAGCTATCTCTTCCGCCTTCCCTCTTTCCCGGATCCCACTCCTGTCGAAGTCAGCTTCACCCTGAAGCTCCTGCTGCACGAGGGCCTCCTCTCGCTCTCTTGCGCCCCTCCTCTCTTTACATCCGAAGAGTGGAGCCGGCTCGCTCCTCTTGCCTGTGCGGCTCGTTTTTCCTCTCTGCCCGCCGCTCCCATCAACCCGCTTCTTCAAGACAAGATTCGGACGCACTTCCGAGAGACCCTCCAACGCTAAGGGATCGCGGGGTTTCCGGCGGGGAAGGGATGAACGATTGGGCGGCGTCAAAGCGGATGAAAGAGATATCTTCCCTCCCTCCAACATCCTCCTTGGCTGTCTTTCCACCATCCCAGCTCTTCAAGCACCCCCTTTTCCCGGCACCTCTCCCAGACGGGAAGATGAACTCGCGACCCCTCGACAACCTTGAAAAGCACTAAAGTTCGCTCGTGAGCCAGTCCCTGTAAGGCAAAGAGAGTTTTCAACAGCAGCCGAAAATCTCCATTCAGATCCACGAGTATCAGATCCTGCCTCTTATTGGGAAACTCCTTGGCATACTCTGAGATCTTCTCCAAGAGCACCTGACCCGTCGGCTTCTCTTCCGCGCGGTTCTCCAGAAAAAAGAGCGGTTCGACCTCTTCAAAAAATGAGACGAAGAGCGCGCACTCCTCTTCTGAAAAGGAGCCCACGAACAGTAGGGATTCCAGCTCCGGCAGCCTGGCAGAAAGAATCGCTGCATCCTCCCATGACGCCTCCACTGAAAAAACAGAGAGAAAAAAGAAAAAAAGAATAGAAAGAAAATTCCTATTCACTTTTCCTCGAGTTTATATAAAAGAAAATTGCAGAATCGGCGCTTAAGAAATTCATGATTAACACGTTGCATGTCAAGCTAAATTTTTATCAATCCTTTTTTTTCATTCACGGACGGCAGGTATTAATCCGCGCCTAAAAACAGGCCGCAATCTGTTTGTTGCGGCTTTCCCATACAGTATGTCGAGTTTAAATGAGAGCATGCATTCAAAAAAAAGAATCCCTCTTGCGTTATTACATAGAAGTGTTATACTGCTGGTGATTAAGATTGATGTATAATTAGTAACAAAAAAAATAACAAAAATATGTCCATAGAAAGAGTAAAAGATTTTATTGACGAGGCAGTCGGCTTCATCACGCCAACAAAGGACGAAGATAAGGCAGAATCGCTGCGCCTGATAGGCCTTGTTGGAACTGTCGTCTCCGTTGCAGCCTGTCTCTTTGCCCTGATCTCCCTAGCTGCAGGCAGTCTAACTTTAGGAATTGCGCCCTTAATAATCGGCATCCTCGGAACAAGCATCTTAACCGATGTCTTCCGTATCGGAGACAAAATCAGCAATCCCAAATGGACAGGAAAACTGAGTGAAAGCTTTTCCTCCTTCGAGAGCAAGGTCTTGGCAGCTTCAAAAGACAACTGGATCCTGAGACCCTGGATCCTTTCAAAAATCATTTAGCAACTTGTTCTCTTACGAAGTGTGCGAAAGAGGGGACTCGAACCCCTACAGGATTTCTCCCACTACCACCTCAAAGTAGCGCGTCTACCAGTTCCGCCACTTTCGCAATCATGAAAATAGTTCATGACTATAACTGCTGGGGCCTTATCCAAGCAAGAAAAAGAGGAGGAGGAGAAGATGACAAAATCTCTCTTCTCATCTATAAAGACCCTAAACTCGACTGTGTGCAATTTGCGAGGTCGAGTTAAAAATATCTTATTTATATGCGTTGCACCAGCTACAGTACCGCAGCTAGATACAACATCAGCCGGCTCTTGCAGTCGTTGAAAACGAGCGTCAAAGCGCAAAGCTTTCGCGATACTGTCTACGCTCAATACAAAGAGGAGAAGCAAGCTCCTAAAGAGGCCTTTTACTTCCCTTACGGAGCTGCTGTCTTTTGGGGGTTTTCCGAAGAAGAGGAAAAAAATCTCGTCGCCTCTCTTAAAGAGTATGAAGTCGAATCTCTTCCCAAATTAGAATTCGACGAGTTCACCTTCACCTATGGCAGGAATATGGCCATCGCAGAGGATGAGATCATCCTGCAGAACAAAAATCCGCTCACCAAGCTCGCCGTCTCCCATGGGCTTGCACAATCCGTCAAACTCAGCATTTTTGAAGAGACGGTTCAAAAAACAATTGACCATACGCAGATCCTCCCACAAAATCTCGCCCGTCGAGGAAAGATCTTTCTTTCACGCAAAGAGATCTCTCAAAAGATGGGAGAGCTCTTTATGGAACGCAATTTCATTAACCTTCATGCAGATATCTTGGACATCCCCGAATTCTTCTGGGACCATCCCGATTTGGAACCCTTCTATCGTCGCACCGCTCACTACCTGGACGTCTCCAAACGCGCCGACCTCCTCAATAAACGCCTCACCGTCATCCACGAACTCTTCGAAATCTTAAGCTCGGAGCTCAACCATCAGCACTCCTCGCGTCTGGAATGGACAATTATCGTGCTCATCGTCATCGAGGTCTTCATCGCCCTTCTCCGCGACCTCTTTCATGTCATCTAAGAGGAGAGTGCGTCTTTTGCGAAAGAACGGAAAAAGACTCCGCCAGGCGGCGTCCTAAAGCAGGACTGTAGTAGCCCGCCCTCCCGTAGACCAAGCCTGTTTCGAAATCGGTGCGCCCCATGCAAAAACCCCAGGGCGCTCGTAGAGTTGAGAGGGAAAAGCGGTATTCTTCCCCGCTTGGACTAAAAAGGGAGCCCGTCACAGGCGCTTTAGTCTCAAGCGAGATAAGGGAAATGAGATTGCCGCACAGGTCCTGGATAGGAGCATAGGGGATATTTTCCAGTTCGACCGCTAGGGCAGAGGGGAATGAAGAATGAGAAGAGGGCGCAAAAAGGCACAGATCCCTGATGGCACCTTCTGCATTGCAGGAGCCGATCTCTGTGAGATCGTCATAAAAAAAGGCTTGGCAGGAAAAGAGCTCCCATCTCTTTTCCTTCCAGGCAAAGCATCTCTTGCTCAGACGACGGCTCAGAGCGTCGTATGTGAAGACAAGTCTGAAGTTCTCCGGATGCGTCGCTTCGATCAGTCTGTTTAGAGCATCATAAGAAAGAGAAAGAGCATCCAGCCGAATGACCTTTCCGCAAGGATCGCAAGAGTAGCGCTCATTGGCCTCTTTGTGTGGAAATTGACGTGAGAGAAGATCCTCGTTGTCGCAGGTCATCGATTCGCAAAAAGGGGTGGTCAAAGAAGATCGGACGGGGTTGCTCATGCTGTCATAGACAACTCTTTGTATCAAAAAAGAGCCCAGGCGTTGGGATAGGATCCTTCCACATAGATCATAGTTGTAAATCGCCTCTCCGAGAGTGCCGATGAGCTGCTCGGAGAGCAGGTTTCCCGAAAGATCGAAGGCTGTAAAGGAATGCGTGTAGAGCGGCTGAGACTCTTTTCCGTAGCGCGTCACCTTGCTCAGATGGAGCGGATCGGCGTAGTGATAAGAGATGCTGGAGTGATCGGGTAAAACAAGCTTCGTGCGATGACCGAAGGAGTCGTAGCAATTTTTCACGGTAGTTCCATTCGGAAGGCTCTCTTCGATAAGGTTTCCCATCAGATCATAGCTCCGAACAACGCACTGCTCCGTTAAAAGATCGCATGCCAAAAGAAGCCTTCCCAGCCGGTCATAGAGAAAGGTATAGCAGATCGTGCCATCGGAAGAGGCGAGATGGGTGAGTTGATCTAAGGCATTGTAAGTATAGGTGAGAACAACTCCATCCGGCTTGAAGAGTTGATGCAAGCGCCCCTTGGGAGTGTAAAAATAGCGGACGGCCTTTTGTTCCGGCGTGCGAGGAGATTCGACAACGGCCGCCAAGCGCCCCAAAACGTCCCAGGTGAATGTTCTCTCTTGAGTCCGGCTCCCTTGCGGCGTGTAAAGCGTAGTGCGCTGGCAAGAGAGCCTCTCCTTTCCCTGATAGAAAAACTCTTCAACCGAAAGAAGCGTTCCTTGAGCATCGACTTTTTGCAATGAGGCGAGACGTCCGAGCGCATCGCCTCTTTTGATTATTTTACACCCCGAGGGATCGGTGATGGTCTCTTGCAGGACCTTTTGCCCCGATGCGTTGTAATAAGATTCCTCGTACGTGATGCGCGTCAAGCCCCCTTCGGGATCAATCTTTTCAGTTAAACGCCCCAAGCTGTCATAGAAGAAACGCTCCGTGGCAGCTCTTCCATCAATGAAACGAGTGATAGCGTTTCGGTTGCCCGAAGCGTCGTAGGCATAACAAGTCTTGTTTAAAACTCTTCCCTTTCCCTCTTCGGTTCTCTCTTCCATGAGACGATCCAGCAGGTCATATTGTTTGAAGACAACAAGAGTATGCTCGCCGGCGCTTGTCCGAACAGAAGTCATCCTCCCCAGCTCATCGTAGGAAAACTCCACCCGTCTCTTCCCCTCTTCTTCTGCACTTTTTCTTCCGGCGCCATCATATTCATAGGTTATAACCCCGCCTTCAGCATCGGTTTTGGAAAGGAGATGAAAAGCGTTGTAATGAAAGAGCTCCTCGGAGAGCTTTTCTCCGGAGGAAGCGTAGAGCTCCTTTACCGTTATGCGCTCCTGTTCATCGTTGATATAGAGAAGATATGAACCGTCTTGGAAAACCTTTTTTTTCAAATTCCCTCTTTTGTCATAGATGCATCTCCCTTCCGTTCCATCATCCTCGCGCCTCTTCATAAGGACCTCAGGTTCCCCCGAGGGGGAGAAAACAGGTGATAACCGGCTTTCCGCCTGATCGCCGAAGCAGTCGCGCACTAAGGAGAACTCATTGCCAAAGGAATCGCTCGTCCCCGTTTTATTGTGCAAGAAATCATAAAAGTGCAGCGTCTCATGCAAGAGGCCGTCATCTCCGCTCTTTTCCTCACGCACCAGGCGATTGGAGGAGTCATAGATTCTTTTCGTCGTTAGGCGTCCGCTAAAGTCTTTTTCTTTGATGAGATTGCCAAAAATATCCCATTCATAACACGCCTCCTGCCCAAGAGCGTTCGTCTCTTTTGTCAACCGCCCCCAACTGTCATACTCTTTATGCAGAGTGTAGCGCCGGATTCCGTTCGCATCATAGACCTCTTCGCAACCCACCTTCCCCCGGTCGGAGTAGGTAAGGCGCCTTTTTTGAAGCATGACCTCTTCTTTTGTCTTCAGGTCGAGATAGCTCTCAGTGATCGTTTCAGGAAGATGAAGGAAAGGCTGCTCTTGTCTAGGAGTGAAAGTGCGAACGGTGCGCTGCGTCACCCCTAACAACTCCTCTTTATCCAAAGAACGCCCGTCGTCGACGATCTCCCGGATAAGGATGTGATCCGCATCATACTCATAAAAATGGCGGATTTTGATCGTGTTTTGAAAAGAAAAAAACTTTGCGAGCAAACGATCTGTTCCCGGAAGATAGAGATAAGAAAAAGAGCGCCCTTCTTCATCCCTCTCTTCTTTCAAGAAAGAGGTGCTTTCTTCAAAACTAAAGAGAGTGGAAAAGGTTTCGAAAACAAAGCCCTCTTTTTCTCCTGAGAGCCTTCCACTGACTCTCTCTTCAATCCTATTTCCCCTCTCATCATAAAAAAATTGCCACGAGAAGATCTCTCTGCCTTCATTGTCACTTAGGATCTTGCCCAAAAGAGGCAAGCTCGAATGTGTACAATTTGCGACAACCGAATTTCGAGAAGGCAGCTGCAAGGCCGGAAGTAATTTTGAAGGAAGGGTTAAATTTACCCTTCCTGACAAATTCATTCCGATTTGGCAGCCGCACTTTCGAAAGGCGGCCTCGCAAAGTCTCTTAAGTCGAGGCGAGCTCTCTTCTTCCTTTCCAAAGATAAATTTCTCAGTATAACAGAGCCTCTGCACTCCTTCTCTATTCTGATAATATTCGACACTCTGAAGGAGCCGGCGGGGAGTGTAGAAATACTTAGTCAAGTTTCCATAGGCATCGCGCACTTCGGTGATTGCACCGTTCTCATTGCTCTCATAGGAAAAACGCTTCGTGGCAATCCATGAGCCGTCATTCCCCACAGGTTCTTGCAGAGCTATGACGCGATGATAGAAAGGATTTTTTTTGAGTTCTCTTTTTTCATAAGCAAGGTAGCGCTTATGATCATATGCCACCCTCCTCCCTCTTCCTCCTGTGAGGTCATAGGAGCTTAAGAGCGGGCTTCTCTTTTCTTGCAGAGGATCGTAAAAGATCTTCTCTTTTACGCTCTCTTTAGCTCCTATCTCACTTAAAAGAAAATCACCCTCTCTTGTCTTCTCAGATCGGTATGCCAACACTCTATTATCGCTTGTTTCAACGTCAAAAGAGCCTTCCTCTCCATCGAGATAGTGAAAGAGGGCAACAGCATAGATTTTGCCAGGATCGGGAGCCGTCGTATAGAGGCGCACAAGACGATCGGCCTCATCATATTCACAGAAGAGGCGATTGCCGTTTAAGAGCCTCTTTTCTTTAAGATGGGGATCGCTCTGCGGTCGCTTCAAGGGAGGAAAAAAGCTCCATCCTCCACTCTGCCCGCTCCGATAGCAGCGTTTTAAAAAAAGAGGTTCCGCCCCGACAATTTCAATATCGGTCTTGGAAAGACAATACTCTCCCGATAGGGGATCGACGCTCTCGAAGGCAAGCGGAAAGAGACTATCCTTTCGAAAAGAGCGGGAACAAGGATCTTCAGCACCGTCGGAAGAGAGGGGGGTGAAAAGAGCCGTCATAGAGAAAAAGAGAATCGAAAAAGCGCTCACCGTCACCTCTGAGTTTTAGATTTTTGAAGTTGTTTTGGTATAAATCTCGACTTTGTACATTTTTTGACAGCCGCTCTCCCGAAAGACGGCGTCAAAAAATGTACAAGTCGAGATAAATGTCAAGGATGGTATGCTTGCTACTGCCATGATGCGCTCTTTTCTTCTCTTTTTGATGAAGCTCTATCAATGGATTGTCAGTCCTCTTCTCGGAAACCGTTGCCGCTTCTATCCAAGCTGTTCCGAGTACGGCATCGAAGCCGTACAAAAACATGGCCCAGCTAAAGGCCTATGGCTCACCTCGAAACGCCTCCTCAAGTGTGGCCCATGGCATAGAGGCGGAGTAGATGAAGTCCCTTAGCCGATCAAGAGCGCGGAGGCGTGAGCTTAAGAATCATGTTGGGACGGAGGCGATCGCTCTCGAGATGGTTGCTTTCCTTGAGGGCATCGACGGTAGTGCGGCACTTGCGGGCGATCTTCCAAAGCGAGTCGCCCTCCTGAACCGTGTAGGTGTCGTCCGCCTTGAGAATTTCTTCCGGCTGCTCCGAGGAAGGAAGAGCTTTGCCGAGCGTGGAAGAGGCCCTCTTCCAGACGCTATCCGACCTTGGACTTATGAGGATCTGTTTGGCAAAGGCTTCAAGAAAAGAGGTCTGCGCAGGGTAGAGGTCGAAGAGAAGAAGAATCTGCTCATCGGAGAGTCTCTTAGAGGCAAAGTCAGCATCCGCTTCAATGAAGATGCGCGCAGCTAAAGGGGAGCGCTCTTTCAGATATTCCAGGATAAGGGTGCGGCGGCGCTGCGGGGTCAGATCGGGAAGGAGGCGCTGCTGGGAGTAAAAGTTCTGAAGGATCTCCCAGTCTCCCTGCGTGATCATTTGAACCAAAGGGCCGAGGGCAATCTGCATCCCCGACTCCTTAAAGAGTGTGATGAGCAATTGCAACTCCGCAGAATGGGAAAAGGCTTCGATCAGCGTAGGATCGGGAAAGGGTTGGCTGCGCTTGATGAGCTGGAAAAGACCAAATGGAGTAAAGGGCCACTTTTCTGTCTGCAGAAAGTGGAGAAGCGCCTGATAGTGACACTCTTCCAGACCGGGGAAGAGATCAAAGGGAATCTTTTCCTCTCTTTGGGGATGTGCGATCAAAATCCTCCTCTTTTGAAGAGAGAGGTTGCCCAGAGCTCGTTCCAGATGCAGGTGATAAAAGGTGACAAGCGCTCCTAAAGCCAGATCTCTTTTGGCATACCCTTCTTCCACAAGTTCATCATCGGTTAAGAGAGTGAGGAGCTGGAAGTAGGAAGCTTGCATGTACTGCTCGAGCAGCTGGTGGTTGGTCAAAGGCCGCGCGGTCTCGCGCATGGCGGGAGACGGAGGAGCGGGAAGATCGCTTCCTCTCGAAGCAACAAGGAGAAGGGCAACAAAGAGTCCTATGTTGAGCGCCAGACTTAAAATGAGCGATTGCAAGAGCCATCGCGGAGGATTGGGAGCCATAAAAACCTTTGGAGCGAACCTTGCCTCTATGCTATAAAGTTGAGTCAATATGTATAACATACCGGATTTTGTTTTTTATGAAAGTCCCCCTTTCAGCCTTAAAAGAACTTTTACCCTTAACTCTCTCCGAAAATAAGGTAGCGGAAGTTTTGACACTTGCCGGCCTGGAAGTGGAAGGAATCGAACACGCTTTTAAAGAGACGGTCTTTGACATCAGTTTAACTCCCAATCTGGGACATTGCATGAGCTTCTTGGGCATTGCTCGGGAATTGGGAGCCCTGCTCGATCTTCCCGTCAAATTTCCGAAGCTCCCCCTCCAAGAAGAGGGCCGCCCGATCGAGGAGCTGATCGACGTCGAGGTTTACGATAACGAGAACTGTCCCCTCTACACCTGTCGCATCCTCGAGGGCATTACTGTTGGACCCTCCCCTTCCTCTCTTGCCGAGCTTTGTGAAAAGTGCGGCCTTCGTTCCGTCAATAATGTGGTCGATGTGACGAACTTTGTCATGCTCCTTCTGGGCCAGCCGCTTCACGCCTTTGATCTGGACAAGATCGACAAAAAGAAAATCCTCGTCTCTTCGAAAACCCCTTACCGTCAGCTCTTCACGCTCGACGGAAAAGAACGAGATCTTCCCGAAGAGGCCCTGTTGATCTGCGATTCCCGCCAGCCCTTAGCCATCGCAGGAATCATGGGCGGCGAAAAGAGTTCTGTCTCTTCGGCAACGACGCGCATCCTCATCGAATCTGCCGCCTTCCACCCCGCGGCAATCCGAAAGGTGAGCAAGTGGCTCTCTTTACGCACCGACTCCTCCATCCGCTTTGAAAAGGGGATCGATCCTCAAGCGGTCCCGCAGGCTTTAGATCTCGCCGCGGCCCATATTCAACAACTTGCAGGCGGAAAGATTGCACGGGGAAAGATCGTGCGCGCTTCTCGAGAATTTCTTCCTAAAGAGTTGAGCGTGCGCAAAGAGCGCATCAACTCCTTATTGGGAACAACACTCTCTTTAGGCGAGCTCCTCTCTTTATTCAAGAGGCTGAACTTCGATCTCCTCCAAGAAGAAGACGAAGTGATCCGCCTCCGCATCCCGACCTACCGCAACGACATTCGGAAAGAGATCGATCTGATTGAGGAGATCGCCCGCCTCTTCGGTTTTAATCACATTCCCTTAAGGGCGGAGCGCTACCTCACTTCCAGAATCCCTCACGACGCTGCCTACCTGCTCGAAAAAAACACCCGCGACACGTTGCTGAAAGAGGGCCTGCAGGAGTGGATAACCTGCGATCTGATCAGCCCTTCCGTGACAGAACTGTTGCATGAGCACAAAGAGCGGCTCATCCCCGTCTTAAAACCCGCCTCAATGGATCAATCGATCCTTCGCCCCTCCCTTCTTCCCTCCCTACTTCTTTGCGTCAAACACAACTTCGATCACCAAAACAGCGACCTCTACTCCTTTGAGATTGGGAGAGTGCATTTTAAAGAAAAGGAGGACTACAAAGAGGAATCCGCCGTTGGCATCGTCCTTGCAGGAAAATCCTCTCCCTACCATTTTGATCCCAAGCCGCGCGAGTTTGACTTCCTGGACCTGAAGGGGATTGTCGAAAATCTTCTGGAGGGCCTCTTATTCGATGACCCCTGCTTTAAAACCTCCCATCTTCCTTCCTTCCATCCCAAAAGACAAGCCTCTATCCATGTGGGAACCGAACGCGCAGGAGTTATAGGACAGCTCCATCCTGCGCTGCTGCAGCATATGGAGATCGAAAAGCCCGTATACTTTGCGGAACTCTCTCTTTTTGCCCTCTCTCTCTGCTTTAAGAAAAGAGTCTTTTTTTCAGGTCTTCCCCTCTTTCCTTCTTCCCAACGCGACTGGACGCTCACTGTCTCAGATAGAGTCACCATCCGGGAACTCACGCAAGCAATCCTCTCTGCCTCTTCCCCTCTTCTTGAAAGAATTACTCTTTTGGATCTTTACAAAAGTGATCAAATCGGGAAAGATAGGAAGAACGTTACTTTCCGTTTTATTTATCGAGATCCTGATAAAACCCTCTCGATGGATAGGGTCGAACAGGAACATGCAGCAATAACCGGAAAGGTAGCAGAACAATTTATCATTTAATCGATCGCGAGGTGTGGGATGAAAGCTAAGCAATGGTTGGTTCTTGGAACTTTAGGAATGTTAGCCTGTGGCTGTAACCAAAACAAAAAAGAAGAACCGGTTGTATCAGAGCGGTATATCCACAAATATGGCTATGCACTTACAAAAGAGGATTGGGATAACGGCAACTATCCCGGACAGGTGATTACTACGCTCCGCAATGGGGTGACGATCACTTCAACCTACGAAAACGGCGTTCTGCATGGAGCCTCGACTCATACCTTTTCGAATAGTCATACCGTCCAGACCTATTTTCTCTACAATCAAGGGGAGAAGGTGAAAGAGATACAGTATGATCTCCAGGGCATGCCTCTTTGCGAAACGCTGCAAGTCTCTCCCACCCGCGTAACAAAGACTCTCTGGTATGCCGACGGTACGCCCTTGAGCATTGAAGAATACAGCCAGGATGAACTTCTGGACGGCCAATATTTTACAAAAAACAATGAGACCGAGTCTCGCGTAGAAAAGGGAAATGGAATCCGCATCTGCTACGATCGCGAAGGAATCCTGCTTTCCAAGGATGAGTTCAAGGGCGGCTACATGGTCAAGCGCGAGTCCTTCTATCCCAATAACATACCTGAAAGCATCGTGCATTTCAAAAGAGGCGGCCTGCATGGAGAACGAAAGACCTTTACTGCAAGCGGCGAGCCTCTGGCTACGGAAGATTGGATTGACGGCCAGCTCCATGGAAAATGCACTTACTTTAAAAACGGGACCAAAGATTACGAGATCTCTTATCTAAAAGGGAAAAAACAGGGATCCGAAATCCACTATCTCGATGGGACAGCTGTCTTAAAAGAGGTCATCTGGGAAAATGACAAGCAACACGGACCCTCGACTTATTTCATCGACGGCATCGCTCAAACCACGTGGTACTATGATGGAAAAGAGGTCAGCTACAAGGAATATCAGGACCAGATCAAACTCGATGAGATGGTCTCTCAGATCTCCACCGAATACCATTGGAACAACAATTAACTCGGGCCTTAAGGCCCCTAGAATTTTTGCGGTTTTGGGCCGAGTTTCGAACTTGGCCCAACCCGTCTTTTGAAAATACCCGGCCCTTAAGGGCCTCTTTTCCCAACGGGGGAGGGATTAACTTCTCTTTGGGAGAGAAGAGCTTTGATCTTTTGGAGCTTGCACCATCGTTTTGAGGTCGGAAATATCTTCCTCCTCTTCTTGCTTTTCACAAGAAGAGAACGTTAAAAAAAGAAAACCGATTAAAAGGGCTTTTTTCATCTCGTCCTCGAGGATTGTGCAGTTTTTCAAAAACGCTCGACTGTACATTTTTTTGGATGCATCCGACAAGTTGTGCAGTCGAGATAGGGTTCATCTTCTCATTTCATTGTATACCGACCGCGGGCGAAAAAAAATATTTTTTCCTTTTGTCTTGTCTATGAAAACTCACGCCATCCCTTCAAAACGCACTCTCAAGTCCTTGGGACTCAGTTTTTTATCTTTCTTCCCTAGCGTTTAAAGCGGAAGTTTCCAAAAATCAGGCACACCTCTTGCTTGTTATACAAATGAACTCAAAAGCTGGTTTTGGGCAACGAGAAAGCTCCCGCGATTTGATGGTGGGTGACCTGCGGTCGTCAAAGCCCGGAGCTTTGGCGCAGCTGAAAATCCAACTTTTGAGTTCAAATAAGCTTGGGGAGGTCTTCTATGACAAAAGAAGAGATGCTAAAAAGGATATCCGAATTGGAAACCATCAATGATCAGCTGCTGAGCGAAGTGCACCATCTGGACCGGATATTAAGACAAATTGGCTTTGAAGAGGGCCTAAAAACCCTTAAGGCAGCGGCACATGAGCTGATGGAAGATCAGGGAGATCCTCCAGAAGATTGATAAGATCCCGGGTCGTCAGCTCTTTGAGCTCCTCGTGTTGCTCCACAAGGTCTTGAACTATTCGAGCTTTAGCCGCCTTTTGCTCGTCTATCCTCTCTTCAATTGACGAGGAAGTAAGGTAGCGTTTTGCATGGAGCACTCCCTTCCTCCCCAGGCGGTGGGCGCGGTCAATTGCCTGATTTTCAACTGCGGCATTCCACCAGGGATCATAAAGAAAGACATAGTCGGCGGCCTGGAGATTCAAACCCACGCCTCCCGCCTTTAAGCTGCAGAGAAAAAAGAGTGTCCCGGGATCCTCCTGAAACCGTCTGACAGCCCCTTGCCGATCTTTCGTGCCGCCGTCTAGATAGGCGTAAGGAAAAGAGCGGACCCGCACCTCCTCTTCGATCAGACGGAGCATTTGAGTGAATTGACTGAAGATAAGGGCCTTCTGAGAGTTTTCCGCCACCTGCTGCATGTCTTCAAAAAGCTGATCGAACTTGGCGCATCCACCCTCCCAGGAAGGATCCATCAGTTTCGGATGGCAGCAGATCTGCCGCAGGCGCAGGATCACTTCCAAGATCTCCAGGCGGTGCTTGGCTGCCCCATCCCTTGCGATCTTTGAAAGCAGCCCCTCGCGCTGGGCTTGGAGAAACTTTTGGTAAAATTCCCTCTGATCCTCTTCCATCTCCACATAGACCGTCTGCTGGATTTTTTCAGGGAGTTCGCTGGCAACAAGCGCCTTGGTGCGGCGGAGCAAAAAGGGCTGCAGCTTTTTCTTCACTTCTCCTTGGGCCACTTGGCCCCCAAGACTCTTGCGCTCTCCCAGAAGGTCTGGGATAAGAAAGTGAAAGAGAGACCAAAGATCTTCATGCCGGTTTTCAACAGGAGTTCCCGTCAACGCCAGGCGGAAATCCGCCGTAAGGGCACAGGCGGCGCGGCTCACTTGGGCATCGGGATTCTTAATCGCTTGCGCCTCATCGAGGACAAGAGTCCCCCACTCAACAGAAGAGAGGAGCGCAAGATCCTGTCTAAGAAGAGCATAGGAGGTCAAAACCAGACGCTCTCTTTCAAAAGATTCTCTCTTTGTCAGGCGTTCTTTTCCCGCATGGAGATAGGGGACGAAGGAGGGAAGAAAAGAGGCGCATTCCCTTGTCCAATTGAAGAGAAGAGAGCTCGGCATGACAAGCAGATGCGGTTTGTTTGAAGGAAGGAGGGAAAAAAATGCCATCACCTGTACGGTCTTGCCGAGTCCCATCTCATCGGCTAGAAGCCCATGAAAGCCCGCCTCCCAAAGGAAACGGAGCCAGCCCAGCCCGATGCGCTGATAGGGATGAAGCCTTCCCTGGAAGAGAGGCCCCGGGTCAAGGGGGATGTACGCTGCCTCCTTGGGACATAGTTCCTTCGGAGCTTCCGGAAAAGAACTCAAAAGACCAAAGTGAGACCGCTTGATCCTGAGGCGATTGCCTACAATCTCTTGTCCTGCAAGAGAGCCCCATCTCTTTTCAATCTGAACGCGATCAATCAGGCCCGCTCCCTTATCAAAGAGGGGAAGGAAGCGCTCGCGGCGCCGATACGCCTCAAGCAGATCGGTCCACTCACATTTCATTTCCCCAAAATTGCAAGCGCCCCCAACGGAAATGAGCTCCCCTTCTTGAGAAAAAGAGAGCGCACTGCCCGTCTCAAGAAAGACCTCTCTTCCCTCTCTCTCTTGCACTCGCCAGCCCACCTCCAAAAGAAGTTTAAGGGCTTCTTCCACCTTGGAGGGAGGACAAAAGTAATGGGCATCCTCGACAGATTTGGCAAGATACCCCGCCTCGAGAAGATCGGCTTGCAACGCTCTCTCTTCCTCTCTTTCTCTCCAGGGAGCGATAAGGGGATCATGAAAAGAGACCCGCCCTTTCTCTTCATAGTCGAAAAAAAGATCGGCGCACGAGCCCATCGGATCCTTTAAGAGAAGAGACGGAGAAGGCGCCGTTCTCTTCCCCTCCTGATTTTCCCACCGGACAAAGGCAAGAGTCTCTGCCCGCTCAATAAAGCGCTCTTTGCTCTCATCTTTAAGAGCGGTCGCATAAGGAAAGACGAGCCTCCAAAAAAAGGGATCGACAGCCCCCTTTACCGGAGCCAGCACTCCTTTTCTCACAAACCATGCTGAAGGGGCGGGAAAAATCCAGGAGCATGCCGTCACATCCTCTCCTCCAAGCTCCCCTCGGATGAAAAGCTCATCTGCTTTCTGCAAGACCTTCAAAACAAGAGAGTCCTTGGCACCGCTTTGAAAATGGAGCCTCTCATTTTGAAAGTAAAGGCCGGATCGGGAAGCGAGAAGGGAGAGCACATGAAAAACCCTCTGAAAAGGGATGTGAACCTCATTGAAAGGCGTTGTCTCCGCTGCGCTTCCCCAAAAAGAGATGCCTCGAGCGGCAAGCTCCTCTTTCATCAACAGCTCAAGCTCTTCTTTCTGCTTGGAAAAAGTCAAAAGATACTCTCTGTAGAGGATGCGGCGGATTTTTTCGCCGGCGACAGAAAGGACAATTCTCAAGCGCTCTTCTTGAGACGAAACGAGTTGCCGGCCTTGAAAATTTTTAAAAACGGGGACTAGTGAAAAAAGAATCTGAGTCATTATCCTCTCTGGCATGAAACGGTTCTGGAACGCATACCCCTCGCGGGAAGCGGCTGAAGCGGCTTGGGAAGAAGGCGCCAAAAAACATGCGTCCTCCCATCCCCTCAAAAAACTCCCCTCTCAGCCAAATATCGTCGGCATCACACGAATGACACGAAGATTTCTCAAACTCAAATCGATCGCCTACTTACTCACCCATGATAAAGAGCATCTCTTTCTTAGAGCCTTCTTGAAACGCCCGCTAAGATACGCCTTTTCCTATATAAAATCCGTTCTAAAACGGAAGGTCACTCTTAGGCAAGGCTCCTTCTATCTCTATGGACTTAAAGAGCTTTCCGACTTTAAAGAGAGCATCGCACGGAAGGACTCGCTATTGATTGTCGGCTTCTCCTTTTGCCACAAGCCCCGAGAATGCCCGACAGAGCGCTTCCACTCCGCCTGTCTCTTCGACCCTGGCCATGCCGTCTGCAGGCAGTGCTTTATCGCCAAGGTAAAAAACTTCCTTCCCGAAGAGCGCGTCCTCTCTTTTATGATTCCCACGGTCTATGATATTGGAAAAAAGATCCTTGACACTCTTAAAGAGAACCCTCATCGAAAGATCCTCTTTCTCATTACCGCCTGCGAACTCTCTCTTGAGATGTTTGGAGACTTTGCCCACGCGCTCGACATCCAGGGCATCGGCATACGCTTAGACGGCCGCATCTGCAACACATTCAAGGCCTTTACCTTGGCGGAGCGCGGGATCAAGCCAGGTTTTACCTCTCTCTCCGAAGAGGCGAAGTCGGCTATATTGGATTTAATTAAATAAACACGCGAGAAAACCAAAAATTAAAAGGATTTATGACATCAAGAATGAGCGGACCCTCTTCTTTAATGTGCCAAGCGGCTTGTAAATGGGTTGAAACAAAAGAGTTCGATGCACGCCAAGCAGATTCTTTAGGCACTCTTCCCGATGCTGTCACCGAATGCATTCGGCCCTTTCTTTTGACAACGCATGGAAATGGAATCTTTGATCCACACACCATTTTGTCAAGAAATCTTTACACCTTAGCTTCTTTCCTTTTACGACATCGAGAAGCGCCTCTCTCCATGGAAGCCTTCTTTTATGCAGCTTTAATAGGCGATCAAATCATGGTGGAACGAATCTTGAACTACGGCAGCCTTCTCGATCTCAAACAAGAGGAAGTCAACGAGTCACTCAAAGCTGCGGCGTGTGGTGGACAAAAAAAACTAGTCGAGCACCTCTTGAGCCGCGCCTATCCCTTAGGCGGAGTGCCGCATCCCTCTCAACAGGGCATCAATGAAGCATTGGAAGCTACCGCCGTTGACGGCAACGTCGATCTGATCGAGCACTTTTTGAACCGCCCGTATCCTCCCGAAGGAGTTCCCAGTCCCAACC
>Ga0155347_148_pt1 | contig 42426 bp, 38 predicted proteins | sample RifCSPhighO2_02_FD_106315 | JGI IMG/M metagenome (GOLD analysis project Ga0155347, IMG submission 106315) | Chlamydiae bacterium RIFCSPHIGHO2_02_FULL_49_29 | reverse complement strand
ATTATTTCCCCCATTTTTTTGGGTGGGGGGGGTGACATTTTAACTTTGGCCGTTAGGGTGACATTTTAACTTTGGTTTGACAGGTTTTTTGAATCCAAAGTTGCAAAAAAATCTGTAATCCGTCATGAAAAAATTTGGAACAAATTAAATTCATTTTTTGTGAAGTGGTTTACAATTGCGTTCAAAAGACGTCTAGTCAATAGGCGTATTACATCCTTCCAAAAAAGATTGCAAAGGGAGCCGATTCTTCCTGAAAAGGTCGAAGCTCTCTTTCATCGTCTGACAATCATCGCTCATGAATTGACGGAGCTTGGGCACCGCTACCCTTTTATTCTTGAAGACATCCGTAAGGACTTAGACCGCATCGTTTCTCTGTACGGCGAGGTGATCTCCCTCTGCCAGGATCATGAAATCACTGCCATTAGAAAGCAGGCGGAGCACGTCGAAAGAAAACTTGTAGAGGGATCCCATGAAACTCTGGCAAAAGAAGTGGACGCACTGCGCCATCACATCACTCTTTTTTGCCGGGATAACCGCCCCTCAAAAAGAGGCAGGCGCATCATCGCGCTGGCAAAAGAATCTGCATACCGGGCGGACTCCGTTTTGCGAAAGCAGCCGTCTGCCGTCCATGCGTTGTTTGAAAAAGCAAAAGAAGTGCTTGATGAAACCTCTTGTCCTGATCCAGAGGAACTAGAGAAAGCAGAAGAGCTCTTCGAGATCGGCTATCTTTTCTATTTAGGAAAAACCAGCGAGGCGCGAAGGGCCTTCCGCACCCTTCCAGGCGAACTGAGAAAGGCGGTCAGTTTCCGTCTGGAAGAGCAAGAAATTTTCTCGATGGATTTTGACACAGAAGTTCTAGCTTGGCAAAAGGGTCTTCTTGCCACAGCCTTTTCCCTCATGGGGGCTGAAGAGAGCGGTCATTTTTTCACAAGAGAAGAAGTGGCAGCCTTTTTTAAAGAGAGGGACTTCTATACAGAAAGGAAAAGAGCGGCAGGATGCATCAGGCTAAAACTACCGCAGACAACGATTAATTCCGGATAAGCAAGCGCATCCTTTAGGGCGTCCTCAACGCTGAAGTAAAGAGAATAGGCGCAGTAAGAACAGGCAAGCAGACTCTTTTCGAGCTCTTCCAACGGGGCCTTGCCGGCAGTCGGACACTCTACAAGATGGATGTGCGAGGCATAGTTCGCCATCTCCTTGAGGATCTCCCGGTAGTCCTTGTCCCCTTTCGCCCCAAAAACAAACCGGTATTTCTCTTGAGGATAAAAGATCCTAAGACCTTCAAAGAGCCTCTGAAAACCATGGCCATTATGCGCCACATCAAACAGAACCCTCCCCTTTTTCATAAAACGAAAAAAAGGACGTTCGGAAAGCCCTTGATGCACAGCGCTTTCTGAGAGGTTAAAGCTCTTGTGCAGATGTCTGAGGGCCTCTTGTGCAACCGCACGATTCTCATCATCATAAAATCCTCCCCTTTCGCAGACAAGATGCAAAGGGGCGCCGACGCTCTTAGCCTCTTGGAAAATGGGATCTAAACGGGCTCTTGGACCCACGACAACGGGAATATTCTTCTTGATAATGCCTGCCTTTTCTCGTGCAATATTTTCCACTCCTTCTCCTAGAAGCGCTTCATGATCCTTCCCAATAGATGTGATGACAGAGAGGATCGGCAGAATGATGTTGGTCGCATCATACCTGCCGCCAATTCCCGTTTCAATCACGGCGACATCTACCTTCTCTTGTCGAAAATATTCAAAGGCTAAAAAGGTGGTGAAGAGAAAAAAGCCCGGCCTCCAGCTCTCTCTTTGAGAGAGCTCAAAGAGAGTTTGCAACCCTTCAACAACCTGGCTTTCGGAGATGGGCACTTCATTGATCGCGATCCGTTCGCAATAAGAGTGGATATGGGGAGAGGTATACAGCCCCACCCGATAACCGGACAAAGAGAGGGCTTTTGCGATCTTATGACAGACGGAGCCCTTCCCGTTGGTGCCGGCGACATGGATCGTAGGATAGGCTCTATGCGGATGAAGAAGAGCTTCGGAAAAAGGGCGGGCCAGATCTTTAGCGCCCTCTTCACGCAAGGTAAAGAGCACTTCAATGATTTCTGAAAACTTCATCCGTCCACCTGTAGAAACACGGGATTTCAGGGTTCACAAAAAAATTTTATCAAAACTTTCCCTGTCAATCCATGAAGAGCCGATCATGGCGTAAGGCTTCCTTTCTCCATGAAAATCAGAGCCACCTGTGATGAGCAAGCCCTTTTGACGCGCCCTTTGCAGCCACTTTTCCGCTTCATTGCGACTAAAACGGCCGTAGTAGCACTCCAGCCCGTCAAAAGGCAATTGCAGAAGACGCTCCAGCCATTTTTTTCTTTGGGGAAGCAGATGCGGATGGGCAAGAACGGCCTTTCCTCCATCGCGATGGATCGCTTCAATCGTCTCCTCCGCCGAGATCATCTCCCCACGGAAATAGCAGCACTTCCCCTCTGCAAGATAATTTCTGAAGGCCTCCTGGCAAGAGGAAACATAGCCCTTTTTCACCATCTGCTCAGCAAGATGAGGCCGTCCCACCACAGTGCCAACAAGATCTTCCTCTCTTAGAAAGATCTTTTTCTCTTTCAACTTTTCGATGATGGCGCAATTTCTCTCTTTCCGCCTCTTTTGATGGCGCAAAGAGAGAGCAAGAACCGCTTGGCCTGTTAAAGAAAATCCATATCCCAAGAGATGGACGCTGATCCCTTCAAAAAACGCCGAGAACTCAACCCCCGTTCCCGTATGGAGCCCGGCCTCTTCGGCAAGAGAAATCACTTCAGGGTAAGCAGCAATTGCATCGTGATCCGTAATGCAAAATCCCAAGAGCCCGCTCTCTTGGACCCTAGACACCAGCTCTTTGGGAGCAAGACTTCCGTCGGAAAAAATGGAATGAAGGTGAAGATCAGCGCGAAACATAGGATGAAAACGGAATATAATGAATCTCTCTTTCCAAAAGAACGCCGCTCTTTTCTTTTACGACGCGTTGGATCAGCTCCGCAAGAGAGAGGACATCGTGCGCTGTCGCATTGCCGCGATTGATGATGAAGTTGGCATGGATGGTAGAGACCTCGGCCCCTCCTATAGCCCTTCCTTTCAAACCCGCTTGATCAATAAGCCATCCTGCAGAGGGTCCGCTCGCGGGGTTGCGAAAAACACAGCCCGCAGATCGCTCTTTGCAAGGTTGAGTAAGAAGGCGGCGGGAAATGATCGCTTGGACTCTCTTTTGTGCCTCCTCGGATGGAGTTAAGCGAAACTTCGCTCCGACGATAGCTCCTTTCATCTGTTGAAATGAGGAAAAGCGGTAGCCAAAATTCAGATTTTTTTTAGAGAGAGAGAGCTTTTCTCCCTCTTCTGTCACATAGGTGACTTCCACAAGAGGATTGCAGGTCTCATCCGCTCCGGCGCCTGCATTCATAAAGAGAGCTCCACCCACCGTAGCGGGAATGCCGGCGGCAAATTCCAATCCGGACAGGCTCTCTCTTGCTGTTCGCATGCCTAAAAGAGAAAAACTATATCCCGCGCCTACCGACAGGACGTCCTCTTTTTTTTGATAGGAAATGATCTTGTTTAAGATCACGACCCCATTGTACCCGCGGTCATCAAAGAGAACATTCGACCCTTTTCCTAAGATGAGATAGGGGATCTTTTCTCGCGCTAAAAAAGGCAGGATCAAAGCAAGCTGATCGGCAAAACTTACTTCTACAAAATAGGAAGCCCTCCCGCCGATCTCAAATGTAGAGAGATCTTTTAGGAGCTTATCCCGCTGAAAGGGAAGGTTTTTCTGCACAAGAATCCTTGTAGACGGCGTCTAAAAGAGCATGAATAAAGCGCGCACTCTCCCTAGTCGCAAATTTCCTTGCCAGACGGATCGCCTCGCTGAAAGCTACTTTCGGAGGAATCTCGGGCTGAAAAAGGAGCTCGAAGAGAGCAAGGCGCAAAACCGAGCGTTCCACCCAAGGGATGCGCTCTAGAGAGAATTCATGAGAAAAGCGGGCAATCAAAGCATCGCACTCCCCCGCTTTTTCTAAAACATTAGAGGCAAACGCAAGAACTTCGCGCACTCTCCGTTTTGTCACCTGAAATTCTCTCATCATAAAAGGAATCAGGGCCTGCTCTTCAAAGGCAGAACTAAATTGATTGCAAAAAAGAATTTGAAGAACCGCTTCACGAAACTTCTTTTTAGGCAGCGCCATACAGTTTATATTGAATCAATTTGTACCATTTGCGGCCGCCGGATATCGAGGAGGCGCCCGCAAATGACACAAAGCCGAGTTCAAATCGATTTATCAATTTTTTGGATAGGATTTAATTTACCACATTTCCTGATTCAAACCAAGCGGGAGTTTACAGGATTAGAGAAGGCGCAGATGATGCGCTCTCCAATCCTCATAAGATGTCAAAAAAGAGAGTACAAATTTTTTTCTAGACTACGAGGAAAGTTCACTGCGGGCCATCCAGGCGAACTTCTCATGGATGAGAAGGCGCTTTGAAAGAAGCTCGGTGGTTGCAAAATCCTTTTCCTTATCTGCTAAGGCATTTAAACTACGCAAATGCCGAATGACAGACTCATGTCCTTCAATCAGATGCTTGAGCATAGCCTCTTTCGGCTGCTTCCCCTTTTCTTCCTTGAGCGAGGAGAGCTTCTGGAAGGCTGAAAAGCTTCCCTCTACAAAGAAACCTAATGCGCGGATTCTTTCGGCAATCTCATCTAGTGCCTCTGCCAGATCCTGATACTGCTTTTCAAAAAAGATGTGGAGCCCAAAAAAACCCGGCCCAGTGACATTCCAATGAAAATCTTGTACTTTCAGATAGAGCGCGTAACTCTCGGCAAGAAGAGTAGACAACTCTGTACTGATTTGTTTTCTAATCTGCTCTGACATTCCTGTTTGATACTCCATCTTAACCCTCTCTATTCATCACAACTGTTATTAATTAAAGGTTTATGGTAAGATGAATTTTTATGCTAGGAATATTTTTAGATACTGAAACCAACGGACTTAATCCACAAAAGCATGTCCTTTTGGAGATTGCCTTAAAAATCCTAAATGTCGAGAGCGGGGAGGAGTTGGATCAACTGGAAAGGATCGTCTGTCCCACGTTGGAAGAGTGGGAAAGGAGCGAACCTTCCAGCCTGGATGTCAACGGCTTTACCTACAAAGAGCTCAAAAAAGGACTGCGCCATGAGCAGCTCCGCGAACAGCTGATCGAACTCTTTACAACATGGAATCTGATACGGGGCGCATCTGTCTTTATCTGTCAAAATCCCTCATTTGATCGCGCCTTCTTTTCCCAAATTGTCAATCCCGATCTTCAGGAATCGCTTCTCTGGCCCTATCATTGGCTGGATCTCGCTTCCATGTTCTGGATAGCGGGCATCCAAAAGGGAAAACATCAACAGGGAGAATTTCCCTGGGTCACGGGTTTTTCCAAAGATAAGATCGCCGCTGCCTGCCGCCTCCCTCCGGAAGCCAAACCCCACCGGGCCATGAATGGAGTCGACCATCTCATCTTGTGTTATCAAACCATCGTGGGATTTCCAGCACGTTAATCTATGAACCATGCCTCATCTCGATTTTTTTAGTTTGCTTGGGTATATGCGCGATGCATACAGGTTTTTTTATTTTCTGAAGAAAATTCACAGAATTTCCTTCTCTAGGGTATAAATGAGAAAGAACAAAGGATTTCAGCCATGAGTTTTATGAGTATGTTCACGCCTGTGATCGAAATGATCATCATTGCGTTCATGCTTAACTATTTACTTTCATTCTTCTGGAATACCCGTTCCATGGATCTGGTGCTGGGGCTCTTTGCCTATCTTCTGATTTTCGGTCTCTCCTCCTGGCTGAACTTGCCGATTCTGCAACAGATCATGTATACCCTCTCTAATGTGACCGTCGTGGCTCTTTTGATCATTTTTCAACCCGAGCTGAGAACGGCTCTTTCGAAATTGAGTTTTAAAGGAAGGCGTTTTAAAGAGATCACAGAATTTGACCGCTTTCTCGATCAACTTGCCAATTCCACCTATCGACTTGCCGAGAAGAGGCAAGGTGCGCTCATCCTCCTGGAAAAAGAGGACTCCCTCGAGGAGTTTGCCAACAAAGCCATCCGGTTAAATGCAGATTTTTCCTCAGAGCTCCTCGAAGCCATCTTCACTCCTTTTTCACCGCTCCATGACGGAGCGGCCATCATCCGCAGCTCGACAATATTGGCTGCATGCGCGATCTTGCCCCTTGCCGAAGAGAGCGTCCAGCTTACAAGCAGCATGGGAACCCGTCACCGGGCCGGCCTGGGAGCGAGTCAAACTTCCGATGCACTGGTGATCGTCATCTCCGAGGAGACCGGCAAGGTATCGATCGCGCGCGACGGCATCATGACGAGGGGAGTCAAGGTCGACCGATTCAAAGGAATTATTCGCAGCAACTTTGCCTCCTCTCGAGAAGCAGCAGCGAGCTCCAAAAGACAACTCTTCGCCTGGGGTAAAAGATGAAACGGCTTGCGCTCAACCTCTTTATCGAAAATTGGGAACGCAAATGCCTCTCCATCCTGTTGGCCTTGGTCATCTGGCTGACCGTCAACCACTCTTTGACCATGACGAAAACCGTCAGTATCCCCGTTAAGATTAACAACCTCCCTACCGATAAAACCATCCAGGGACTCACTCGGGAAGGGTTTCTTCCAAAAAAAATCGCCTTAACTCTCACCGGAAACCGCTCTTTTTTAGCAGACCTTTCCGCAAATGACCTCGAAGCTGTCATCGACGCGTCGGGAATGAATGATGAGTGGATCGCCACTATCTCTAAAAAGAATCTCATCTCTCTCTCCCCCGACCTTGAGATTGCAAACAATATTAGCGACATTACCCATGAACGCTTCATTATCCGCTTAACGCGTCTTGTCACAGAAAAGATCCCGGTCCTCATCACCCAGCCCATTGGAGAGGCGCCAAGAGGCTACCAATATCTGGACGTTTGGCCCTACCGTCTTACCTTGTCCGTCAGTGGACCTGAAGAGGTTGTCAAACAACTCAAATCTCAAGGGGAAAAACTGACCTTTAATCTCAATCACATCACAAAAGATGAACTCGACGCCATCGCCGCCCACACTCTTTCCTCGAAAGACTCCGAAATCAGTTTTTTTGTCCCGGATCTGTGGAAGCAGATCTCTCTTCCTTCCCTCTCCGACCTTCCCTTGGAAATCGACGATCCCCAGGCAAAGCTCTTAAGAATTGACTTTGTCCGTTCCGACCTCATCCCCTTAGACCGCCCTCTTCCTATCGCTCTCTATTTCCCCCCTGAATCCTTAAGCCGCTACAATCCTGCAAACACCCTGGTGGCGCTCACACCGCTTGTTCAAGAAATCAACGGACTTAAAATGATCCAAAAACCCCTCTTTGCCAAAGGAGTGAGCCATCTCTTTGTCCAGCTCGTGCGCAACATGGTGCAAATTTCTGTTCCCGTTGCTCCTAAAAAACGGGGAAATGCACTCGATTGGTGCGTCACCTTCGTCAACTCTCAAGTCTTGGAAGATCTTTATGTCACTGCGCTTCTTTCAGACAGCTCGACAGAGGAGCTCCACAAAATGGTTCCCCCCCTTCGTGAGGAGTATTTAAGAAACCGCTTCCGCAACTACATGAACCGTTTTCAGCTCTACTTAAACGACGAGAAAAAATTCGAACTCAAGATCTCTCTCGAGGACGGATCTCTCTTTATCTCTGAGAAGACGTGAAAAGGATTGTCCTGATAAAAAGCCGACTCGACCGTTCGGGGGGAGCTGAAAAATATGCCTGGCGCCTCTTAACGGCCTTTTTAAAAGAAAGCTGCCGCGTCACTCTTTTGACAAGCGGCAAGGTCTCCTCTCCCCTTCCTGCAAAAGATTTAATCATCCATTCTCTTCATTCAAAAAAGAAGTTAAGCTTTCGGCAAGTGAGAGCTTTTGATCGCTTTTGCCTCCGTCATTGCCTAAAAAATGAGACGATCCTGGGACTGGATCGCACCTCTTTCCAAACCCACCTTCGAGCCAGCAATGGGGTGCATGCCGCCTACCTCCATCATCGCTCCCAAGGAGAGTCGCTTTTCAGGGCGCTCTCTTTTTCCTTAAACCCTCTCCATCGCACCCTGCTCAAGATCGAAAAGAACTCCTTTACTCATCCTGCTTTGCAGAAGATCATTGTCAACTCCCATCTTGTCAAAAGAGAGCTCCTCTCTTATTACCCCGTCGACGAAAAAAAGGTCGTCGTCGTTCATAACGGCGTGGAATGGGAAGAAAAGAGAGACGCTTTTGACTCATGGAAAGAGGGAAGAGAGAACGCCCTTGCCCGCTTTAACTTAAGTCCCCATTCCTTTCATCTGCTCTTCCTCGGGCACAATTTTCGACGCAAAGGACTCGAACCTCTCTTAAGAGGACTTGCTCTTTTGCTTCATGAAGAGATCCACTTAAGCGTTGTCGGAAGAGATAAACAGGAAGGCTATTTTCGAAACCTCGTTAAAACCCTTCGCTTAGAAAACCGCGTAAGCTTTTTTAAGCAACAAACCGATACGACACCCTTCTATCAGCTTGCAGATGCCCTCGCCATTCCTTCCTGGTACGACCCCTTTGCCAATGTGACCGTGGAGGCTCTCTCCATGGGCGTCTATCTCCTCTCCTCCAAGACAAACGGGGGGCATGAAGTTGTAAAAGAAGGGTGCGGCTCCCTCTTTCCCTCTCTGACTTCCAACGAAGCTGTGGCTCTCGCTCTGAAGCAAGCCCTCTCTCATCCAAAAACCGAAGAGAGAGCGCGCGCCATCCGCAACTCTGTCAAAGAACTCGATTTCTCCATTCAGCTGCCCCGGATTACAAGACTATGTCTCGCATGATCCTCCATAGGCTCTCCTATCTCTTTTTGCGCCTTTTGACTCTTCCCCTGGCGCTCCTTTCCTATCCTCTCATCCATCGCCTCGGCGTTAAAGCCGGCACTTTACTCTTTTATCTCTACCCCAAATGGCGTAAACGCGCTCAAAGCAACCTCGCCTTGGCCCAGGATCTTAAGCTCTCCTTGCAAAAGATCCCAAGACTTGCCAAAGAGTCGATCCAGAACCTTCTGATTACCTGCCTTGAGTATCCCAAACTCTTTTGGGAAAAAGAACTCTCCCGCCTCGTCCATCCCACTAACCCCTGCCATCCAAAGGCCGTCATGGAAGAGGGAAAGGGCGCCATCTTTTTTTGCGGCCATCAGGCTAACTGGGAGCTGCTCTTTCTGGATTCCACCTCGCGCTATCCAGGAGTCGCCATTGGAAGGCCCGTGAAAAACCCCTTTCTCTACCAATGGATCACTGCGATCCGGGAAAAGCAGGGAGGGAAGATGCTTCTCCCCAAAGAGGCCCTCAAAGAAGGGCTGCGTGCGCTGAAAGCAGGAAAGTTCGTGGGGATCGTCGGCGACCAGGGCATGCCAGACAGCAACTTTTCCTCTCCTTTTTTCGGCAGGCGCGCTTGGACCTCGCCGCTCCCCGCCCTGTTGTCCTATCGGACGGGCCGCCCGATTTTTGTCTGCACTCTGAAAAGAGAAAAAGGCAAGTACTCGACACGCTACAGCGATCCCATCTGGCCCAACCAAAGCGACCCCTATGAGAAGGAAGTCACCCGCCTGATGGGTGCGCTCCTCCATCTGTTAGAAGAGAGCATCCGGGAAACTCCCTCCCAATGGCTCTGGATCCATAATCGCTGGAAACAGCAGCTGCCGGGCCGCCTAAAGAGGCAGTTTCGCCACGATTCCTTGGCCCTTATTCTCCCCGAGAAAGAGAACTCTTTTCTGCATGCCCTCTCTCTACTCTCCACCTTTCGCGCGCTCTATCCTTTGGAGTTTTTCACGCTCTTTGTACCCGAGAGATTCAAAGAGCATCCCCTCCCCCTATCAGATGCCGAACTCTTCTTCTACCGCACTCCCGACGAGATCCTTCTCCCCAACTTTCTTCCCAAACTCGTCTTCCATTTCTCGGACAATCCGCGCATCAAGCCCCACTTTCTCTCTTTGAGCGCCATGGGAGTCTACTCCTTTGAAGAGCTGAAAAAGCTCTCTTCCCTCAATCAGAACGCCGCCGACTCACACATCCTGAAACATGTTCTTCTAACTGGAGATTACATAAATACTTTGAACCATTTGCCACAGGAATAATTTCCGGATGCCTTCCCATCGCTTCTACATCGAAGGTCCTCTCGAAGAAGATCATCTGGTTTGCATTCAAGGCTCTGAGTTTCACCATCTCTTTTGTGTCATGCGCCTCAAGACCGAAGACCGGATCGAGCTTGTCAATGGACAAGGCGTCCTGGGAGAAGCGCGCATCAAAGCGCTCGCAAAAGATCACGCCCACGTTGAGATTTTGAGAGTAACGAAAGAGAAAAAGAACCCCTTTCCCCTCATCCTCGCTCTTCCTTTTGCACAAGGGAGCAAGCTCGACTGGATTGTCGAAAAGGGATGCGAACTGGGAGCAACGGAATTTTGGCTCTACCCCGCAGAGCAAAGCGAAAAGCCAAGCCTCTCTTCTCATCAAGAAAGGCGGCTTGGCCAACTCCTCATTTCCGCCATGAAGCAGTGCGGAAGACTCGATCTCCCTGCGTTAAAACTCCTTCCTCCCCTTCCACAGTGGCATCCGTTTGCCGGGTTGACTCTTTTCGGAGAGACTAGGAAAGACGCTCCCTTTCTCTTTTCTGTGCTCAAACCTCGCCCCAAAGGCGCAACTGCTCATCAAATCAACGAGAAAGCCTCAGGGATCCTCTTCATTACAGGCCCCGAAAAGGGCTTTACGGATACTGAGATCGATACGCTGGAAAAGAGGCTTCACGCTAAAGGAGTGCGCCTTCACGACAATATTCTGCGCATGGAGACGGCTCCTCTTGCCGCACTGATCCTATGCCAACTGCATTGCTTTTCATTCTAGTGCTCTGTCAACATTGAAATTACGGATGCGCGGCGCCAAAGCGCCGAATTTCAACGATCGCAAGTGCCATTTGTATTTCTAATACTAAGGCACTTGCGATCGTTGAAATTCGGCAGCTTTCGCGCTAGCGCATCCGCAATTTGAATGTTGACAGAGCACTAGCCATTTTTTACCGCTTTCTTGCTCCCGTTGCAGACAATTCCTTTCTCTGGGTCTAAGGTGACGCTTCTGTCGTCTTTTAGAAATTTTAGAGCAGCCTCGGCTCGATAGATCATGGGGATGTTGTAGCGCTTGGCAAGCTCGAGCGCATACTTTTCTGAATCGGCGTCTTGGGGAATATTTTGCAAAATGATCCCTCCTACCTGTCTTAAGAGAGAAAAGAGCGAAGGGTCGCAGCGGGTGATGACGACAATGCGGCGGATGAGATTTTCCTCCTTCTCCTCTTCTGGAGAGTGGACGATCTTGATCTGCCCATGAATGAGCGAGCCAAATCCGGGTTGGCCGCGCACGGCTACATCGCCGATGTTTTCCACCAGCATCAAATTAGTCGACCCGCTCACCCCAAAGGGGGTTCCCGCAGAGAGGACAATCAGATCTCCCTCTTGCACCTCTTGGATCTTTTTGGCATAGGCTCCAATAATTTCCAGCGCTTCCCGTTCATTTTTTGCAAAGGTCGAAGGAACGGGAATAACGCCCCAATTGAGGGCCAGTTGATGATAGGTTTTGAGTTTTGGCGAAAGGGCTAAAATCGGCATCGAAGGGCGAAACCGCGCGAGGATCCGCGAAGAGAGGCCCGAATTGGTCAAGACAAAGATCGCCTTGGCTCCGGCATTGTAGGCAGTGCTGACGGTAGCTACGGCAACGGAAATGGAGATGTCTCGAAAGGGCTGGCGCGACTGGACATGGAAAAAGTCGCGGTAAGAAAAGTCCCGTTCCGCCTCTTTCACAATGCGCCGCATGATCTTGACGGCTTCAATGGGGTACTTTCCGGCCGCCGTCTCCCCGGAGAGCATGACGGCAGACGTGCTATCGTAAATGGCATTGGCGACATCAGAGGCCTCAGCGCGGGTCGGACGGGGATTGTTGATCATCGATTCCAACATCTGGGTTGCGGTAATGACCGGCTTATTGACAAGGTAGCACTTGCGGATCATCATCTTTTGAAGATGGGGAACCTCCTCGAGGGGAAGCTCTACTCCTAAGTCTCCGCGCGCCACCATGATGCCGTCCGCTGCCTGCACAATGCTGTCAAAATGATCCACTCCTTCGCGGCTTTCGATCTTTGCCATGACGAGGATATCCGATTTTCCCTGTTCGATAAGATAGCGTTTGATCTCCAGAACATGCTCTGCAGAGCGGATGAACGAAGCGGCGATCAAATCGACGTCCATCTCTACTCCAAAGGCAAGGTCGAGTCTGTCTTGCTCGGTCATCGCCGGAAGGTTGACCTTCGTGTCGGGAAGGTTTACCCCTTTGCGGTTCTTGAGAACTCCGTTATTTTGAACCTCGACAACAACTCCTTCTTTTGTCACTTCGACGACAACTGAGATGATGTAGCCGTCATCAAAGAGAACGCGCATTCCGACCTCAAGAGATTCTAAAGCACTCGAGGGCATAATGGAGATGCGCTGAGCATCTCCTTCCCTCTCTTGGCCTACCAGAAGAATTCTCTGCTTTTCCTTTAAGGGGACCTGCCCCTCTTTCAACAGGCCGACGCGAATTTCCGGACCCTTGGTATCGAGCATGATGCAAAGAGGAATCTTTCTCTCTTCGCGGGCCTTTTTGAGAGAGAAGATCACCTCGCGATGCTCGTCATGCGTCCCATGGCTGAAATTGAGACGCGCGCAATTCATCCCGGCATCGATCAGTTCTAAGATCTTTTCATAACTCCTGACGGAGGGCCCGATGGTGCAAACGATTTTTGTCCGCGTTTCCATACCTTTCCTATAGGGAGAAAAGAAATTGTTCGCCAGCTAAAAAGTAAACGTTAACCGCAATCTCTGCCACCAAAGAGGCTTCGTCTCCTCAAAGTGATCGGCGACTTCATGTCCCGTTTCATGGATAGATTTACGTTCGCCCTCCCAGCTGTCGTCTTGAAGGACCGCGCGGATAACGGAAAGATCTTTGGCATTTGCCGCCTGGAAGACGTGATGAATATGCTCCTTTTGAAGCGTCGTCTGTCTGGCATGGGCCAACAAGAAAGCTTTAAAAAAGGCTACCCCTTTTAAGAAGAGGCTCTCAGGAAGCGAAGGGGGATGGAGAAGAAGGTTTGCAACCTCTTCTTTGGTCATCTTCCGGGACGAAAAGACGACCAGCTCCACACCCGAACTGCAGCAGAAGCCGAGCTTGACCTCGCCGGTTCGATGGACGACATCGTCAATCTCAATCATGTAGCGCAAGCTAGGACCGTATTTGATGGCGCCGTACGCCTTTCCTTTTTTCTTAGAGATCCCCGGAGCTCCGACAAGGGTCAACTGAGAAAAGAGATCGGGATGGCGCTGGGAAAGGAGCTGAAGCTGGGCGGCTCCCAAGCTAAAGCCAATGCCCTGGATCCTTTCCAATCGACTTCGACAAAACGTCTTAGGATCACTCCCTCGATACTGCTTTTCAAATTTTTCGCTTTTACGAAGATTTCTTCCTAAGAGATAACGAAAAGAGTCTTGAATCGTCGTCACGCCCAGGATGCCAATCTCTTGATAAAAATTATTCAAAACGGACAACCAGGAATCGGGGGTATTGAAAGTGACGCGCGTTCCAAGCGCCTTAACAAGAGAGGGAAGATCTTCCTGAAGGGCTTTCAAAAAGATCATAGAGGCCCCTCCTCCTTCCAGCTCGCCATGAATGGCATAGTACCCCCTGGGATGGGGAATGATCACTCCAGTTGGTTGAACCCTCCTCAATAAAATGGTTTTCGCAACCCACGCTTCCCACACTCTCTCTTCTACGCTCTTCCCCTCTCTCCTCACTCTTTCGCAGATATAGACGGCGCGGCCCCTCATTTCCTGCTTACTGGCAAAATTAGACCAAAATCCAAAGTTGGGAAGATGGTTAAAAAAAACATCTTCTATTCTGGAAAAAGGAACGAGATAGAAAAAGAGAAGATCGTAATCTTCTTTGGAAAGAGAGGAAAAAACTCTGGAGCGAAAGCGTGCGCCCAGAGCCTCTTTTGCCTCTCTTTCCACTTCCCCAAGCTCTCTTTTGTCTTGTTGAATCTTATCAAAGAGATCCTCTAGATCGCAGAGGTGAACCTCTGCAAGCCCCACAAAGAGCGTCCGGATCTCCCCTCGGGTAAGCCCGCTCTCTCTCTTTACCTGCAGGCTGAGTCCGTGCCTCTCTGAGAGTTTTTCCATTCTCTTTTCACCAAAGACTTTGTGAAAATAGGCAATGGTCTCTCTATTTTCCTGCAAATACCCCTCATCCGCCCAGCTGGAAAAGCAAGAAAAGAGCCACTGAGGCAGCAGCTCCCACAAAGTGGTGCGGGTGGTGCAAGAAAAGCTCCCTGAGGCATGCCGAATCACGACACGCTGAAAATCATATGCCCTCTCCAAAGCAGAACAGACCCGCGCAAGTTGAGAAGAAATCTCCATCACAGTACCCTTATTGCTTGCAGAAGAGAAAATCACCCAAACAACATAAGGTAAAATTTTATTTGGAACAAGAGCTCAACGACAAGATCACATTAAAAGGGGTCAAGGTACACAATCTGAAAAGAGTCTCTCTCTCCTTGCCGCGCAATGAACTCATCGTCTTTACCGGCGTCTCCGGTTCGGGGAAGAGCTCCTTGGCCTTCGATACGATCTATGTCGAAGGGCAACGGCGCTATCTCGAATCTCTCTCAACCCATGCCCGCCGCCACCTCCCCGCACTCCCCAAACCCGAAGCGGAAGCGATCCTGGGAATTACTCCAACCATTGCCATCGAACAAAAAGGGACCATAAAGAGTCCCCGCTCAACCGTCGGCACTTTGACTGGAATCTACGACTATTTACGGATTCTCTTTGCTCGCGCCGGGACTCCCCACTGCCCGCTTAGCAAAGAGGCGATACGGCCGCAAGGCGCATCGGAAATCTTAGAGAAGATCGAAGCCCTTCCACAGGGGACAAAACTCCTCTTTACCGCTCCCTGGATGCGCGGGAAAAAAGGGGAATTCAAAGAGGAGTTTTCTGAACTTTTGCGCCGCGGATTTACCCGCCTGCGCGTCGACGGCTCTCTTGTGGACCTCTCCGAAGAGATTTCCTTAGACCCAAAGGTCTCTCATGACATCGATTTTGTCGTCGATCGCATCTTGCTGACAAAGGAAAATCAAAAAAGAGTGATTGAAGCTGTCAAAAAGGGGCTCGAGCTCGGTAAAGGCATGCTGAACGTCGCCACCGGAAAAGAAGAGCTCTTCTTTTCCGAGCACGGATTTTCGAAAACGTCGGGACTCTCCTATCCTCCCTTGGAGCCGCAGGACTTCTCCTTCAACCATCCCAAAGGCGCCTGTCCTTTTTGCCAAGGCTTGGGGGAGGCTCAACATTTTATTCTCGAAAAAATCATCGACTTCGATAAGAGCCTCTCGGAGGATTGCTTCCTTGTTGGAAGCTCATACCAAACGGTCCGTTTTGGCAATATCTGCCGCAATCTGGCCAGGCTCTTTGACTTCCATGTCACTACCCCCTGGAAAAAACTCTCAAAAAAAGCTCAAGAGGTCTTACTTCATGGAACCGAAGAGAAGGCTCTTCGCATGCTCTTTGTCCACCCTGAAAAAGGGAGTCGCTGGATCGAATATGTCAGATGGCGCGGCGTTCTGCAGGAGGCCAAAGAGAGGTTCCTTGCAGCCGCCTCGGAGAGCTACAAAGAAAAAATGCGCACATTCATGGAAGAGAGCGTCTGCCCGGAATGCGGGGGAGCGCGCATCGCGCCCTATCCGGCAGCTACACTTTTTAAAGGAAAAAAGATCTTTGAGCTCACCGCCCTTCCCCTAGAAGAAGCCGCTCTTTTTTTTGAACGCCTTACGCTGACAAAAAAAGAGGCTTTAATCGTTGAGGAAGTGGTCAAGGAGATTTACCAGAGGCTCCTCTTTTTAAAAGGAGTCGGCCTCCACTACCTCTCACTCGATCGCGCCACTTTTACACTCTCCGGAGGAGAAGCGCAGCGGGTGCGTCTGGCCTCTCAGCTTGGGTCAGGCCTTGTCGACGCCACCTATATCCTAGATGAACCCTCCATCGGGCTCCACCCTTCCGACCACCACAAACTGATCGAGAGTTTAAAGAGACTAAGAGATCGCGGAAACAGCGTCCTTGTCGTCGAGCATGATGAAGAGATGATCCGCGCCGCAGATACCATCGTCGACATCGGTCCATTGGCAGGAGAAAAAGGAGGAGAGATCCTTTTTCAGGGAGATCTCCCCTCTCTTTTGCGGACAAAAACATCCTTGACTGGCGCTTACCTCTCTTTGCGCAAAACCATCCCCATACCCGGCATGAGAAGAAAAGGTACGGGAAGGAGTCTGGAACTTCTAGGCGCCACCCACCACAACCTCAAAGACGTCTCTCTCTCTCTCCCCCTGGGATGTTTTCTGGCCGTCACCGGAGTCTCGGGATCGGGAAAATCATCTCTTATCGTCGACACTCTCTTTCCCGCTCTGTCCAACCATCTCCACCACACGCATTTGAAGGGGGGGCGCTATCTTCAAATCAAGGGAATAGAAGGTTGCGATAAGGTGATTGCCATAGACCAGTCTCCCATTGGAAAGAGTTCCCGTTCCAACCCGGCGACCTATATCAAACTCTTTGACGAGATCCGCTCTTTGTTTGCACAGCTTCCCGAGGCAGCTGCCTTCGGTTTCAGGGCGGGAAGATTCAGCTTTAACGTCAAAGAGGGCTCCTGCCTCCACTGCCGCGGCATGGGAGAGGTCAAAATCGACATGGACTTTCTTGAGGACGAATGGATCGTCTGCCCCCACTGCAAGGGAACGCGCTTTGACGAAAAGACGCTCTCTTGCCTCTATCGGGGGAAAAATATCTTCCAGGTCCTCCAAATGACGGCAAGTGAAGCCTTCCGCTTCTTCGAGGCCTTGCCTAAGATTCGAGAAAAAATCCAGATGCTTCTTCAAGTCGGCCTTGACTACTTGCGCCTAGGCCAACCTTCTCCCACGCTGTCGGGAGGAGAGGCGCAACGCATCAAGCTCGCCAAAGAGCTCTCTCGCCCCTCGACGGGAAAGACCTTCTACATCTTAGACGAGCCCACCACGGGACTGCACTTCCATGACATGGAAAGACTGATTCGCATTCTAGACGATCTTGTGGAAAGAGGAAACACCGTTCTTGTGATCGAGCACAACATGGAGCTTGTCAAGACGGCAGATTGGGTCATCGACATGGGGCCGGAAGGGGGAAAGAAAGGAGGAGAGGTGATCGCCCAAGGCACTCCCGAAACCCTTGCCGCTTTCCCGACGCCCACCGGGAGAGCTCTTTATGCCGGCTTAAACAAAAAGAGGCTTCCCTCAAAAAAAAAGAAGAGCCGAATAGAAAAAAAAGAGCCCTTTTTGACAATCAAAGGAGCTTGTCAAAACAACTTAAAACACCTCTCCCTGAAGATACCGCGCTCCAAGATCACCGTCTGCACGGGCCCCTCCGGATCCGGGAAAAGTTCTTTGGCCTACGATACGATCTTTGCAGAAGGACAGCGCCGCTACATCGAGACGCTCCCTTCCTTCTTCCGCCAATTCATCAAACAGCCGCCAAAACCCCTCTTTGAAGAGATCGACGGCCTCTCTCCCGCGATTGCCATTGAACAAAAGAGCCACGCAGGCAATCCCCGCAGCACCGTGGGGACAATCACCGAAGCGTATGACTATCTCCGCCTCCTCTTTGCCCACTTGGGAACCCCTTATTGTCCCGAGACGGGCCAAAAGATCGAGACCATCAGCAAGGAGAGGGTTGTAGACGAGCTGCTGAAACTCCCTACGGGCAGCCGCCTCCACATCCTCTCTCCCCTTTCTTTAAAAAAAGAGAGCTTTGAAGAGCTACAAGAGAGGCTTCAGCGAAGAGGCTATTTGCGCCTGCGCCTCGATCGCACCTATTTTGAACTGGATGAAAAGATCCCCTATGACAGAGGGCGCAAGCAAAAGCTCTACTTAGTCATTGATCGGCTCGTTGTCAAAAAAGAGAGCCGCGAGCGCTTGTTGGAAGCGGTCGAACAGGCCGCCTCTCTAACAGACGGGGCCCTGATCGCCGCCCTTCCTGAAGAGGATCTCTTTTTCAATCTCTCCTTTGCCGTTCCCGGAACCGGGAAATCCTATCCCCCCATCACTTTCCATACCTTCTCTTTCAATGCGCAGCAAGGAATGTGTCTGGAGTGCTCGGGGCTAGGCTTCCAATGGGGCGCCGACCTCATGAAAGAGAGGAGCGTGATGCGCCTCACCCCCCTGCAGTTGATGGAGCTCCTCTTCAAAGAGAATGGTTCTCCTTTCTTCCAAGAACTCATGCAAGAGATCTTTATGGCAAACGGAATCCCGCCCTCCCTTCCCTTAAAAGAGCTCTCTTTGAAGCATCTTCACCTCCTTATGAACGGCGCTCCTCCTTTTAAAAGAAAAGGGATCTCCTTTCAATGGAGAGGCATCCAGCCCGCTCTTGCAAAGCTCGCAAAGAGCACTGCGCCATCCATTCGAGAAGCGCTGACTCCTCTTCTCCACGCCACAACATGCCCCTCGTGCAACGGCACGCGCCTAAACCCCCTCGCCCGCCACGTCTTGATCGACACATTATCCATTGCGGACCTCTCTTCCCTCCCCATCTCGGAAGCGATGAGTTTTGTACGCTCCCTGCCTTCCATCCCCCCTTTTTTACAAGAGGCCGTTTTTCAGCTTCAAAGCCGGCTGAACTTCCTTGATCAAATTGGACTCGGATATCTCTCTCTCGACCGCAGCGCGCCCACTTTAAGCGGCGGAGAGATGCAGCGCATCCGTCTTGCCCGCCAGCTCGGCAGCGCGCTTTCCGGCTGCACGTACATCTTAGACGAACCGACCCTTGGGCTGCATCCCTACGACAACACACGGCTCAATGACGCACTCAAAGAGCTTCGCAACCTGGGAAATACGCTCATTCTCGTTGAACATGATCCCCTCACCATCTCTGTTGCAGATCATTTGATTGACTTTGGACCGAAAGCAGGCGCGGAGGGAGGGGAGATCACCGCACAAGGGACCTTAAGCGAGATCAAAGCCAATCCCCGCTCCTTAACAGGGGCCTATTTAAGCGGTAAAAGAACGATTCCCCTTCCTATCAAACGCCGCTCTTCCTCCTTTTTCCTTACGGTAAAAAATGCAACCCTTCGCAACTTAAAAGAACTGGAAGCCTCTTTCCCCGTCGGAGCGCTCTCCTGCATCACAGGCGTCTCGGGGTCGGGGAAATCAACCCTGCTGAACGACCTCCTTAAGCCCGCCTTCGAAAAAGCCCTTCGCATGCGCCCAAAACCCAAAGAGATACTCTTCGAAGGCGCCGGCATCTCTGGAATAGAGCGGATTCATAAACTCCTTGTCGTCGACCAAAATCCCATCGGCCACACCCAAAGGGCCGATATCAGCACCTATGTCGATCTTCTTACCCCCTTGCGCATCTTTTTTGCCGCGCTTCCCGAAGCCAAGATGCGCGGACTCCTTCCCCGCCACTTCAGCTTCAATCACATCAAAGGAATGTGCCGCTCCTGCTGGGGCCTGGGAAAGAGGAGCATCCCGATGCAACTGCTTCCTCCTGTCCAAGTGCCCTGCGAGGCGTGCCATGGCTATCGCCTAAATCCCCTCTCTTTATCCGTGACCACTGAAGGAAGACACCTGGGACAGCTCCTGGAATTGAGCGTCGATGAAGCAACAAGTCTGCTTCCTCCCCTTCCTAAGATCCTCCGCATCCTTGACACGCTCTCTTCCGTCGGCCTGGGCTATCTTAAATTGGGACAAGAGATCGCCACCCTATCCGGAGGCGAGGCCCAGCGCATCCGCCTCAGTAAAGAGCTCGCTAAACAAGGGCGGGGCAAGACGCTCTATCTCTTCGACGAGCCCACCATCGGACTCCACAGCGAAGACATTCGGAAGCTTTTAAAGATCTTCCACAGGCTTGCAAACGCCGGACACACCCTCATCTTGATCGAACACAATCTCGACGTCATCGCCGCATGCGATCACATCGTCGACCTCGGCCCCTTCGCAGGAAAGGAGGGAGGAGCCGTCATGGGAGCGGGCACACCCGAAGAGATCGCCCTCCTCTCCCGCTCTTTAACAGGCTCTTTTTTAAAACCCTTTCTTGCACAAAAGAAAAAAGAGTCGTAATGTAAATTTAAATATGTACTCTTAGAGTGGAGGTCTATGGGAAAGCAAATCTTTTCTCACAAAAAAATTCAAGCTCTTTGCGTCGGTCTCTTCCTGATCGGCCTGGCGCTCATCACCTTTTTTAATTACTGGTGGCCCGGGATCATGCTCGTTGCGGGCCTTCCTCTTGCCATTCGACAATACCTTTTGGGCAAGTATTACGATGTCGCCGTTACCCTTGTGGTTTTCCTCGGAGTCTTTTTTACCGTCCAGTTTCATATTCCCTGGAAGCTTCTCCTTCCGATTCTCTTTGTGATCGGCGCCATCTACATCTTTTTCCGCGACTTCATTGAGAGCAAAGAAGAGAGCGAGGTTGAGCGAGAAGAAGATCTAGAAAAAGAGATCGAAGAAGAGCAGCACAAGAAATAGACTCCTGTATATTTCGACGATCGTATCTTGCCCCATATTAAGAAATACGGGGCAAGATACGATCGTCGAAGCCCGAGGCTTTGGCGCAGCCGAAATTCCAATTTTTCAAGTGCGTTCGGTATAAAAGATGGTCATTGCCTCTTTCACCTCTTTCAAGGTTTTAGAAGCAACCTCCAACGCCTTCTCGGTTCCCTGAAAGAGAATCTGCATGACTGTCCGGCGATCTTTTGCAAAGTGCATGCGCCGCTCTCGGATAGGAGTGAGAAAGGCGTCCAAAACTTCGAGCAAGCGTTTTTTGACCGCCACATCGCCAAGCCCCCCTCTTTGGTAGTGAGCCTTCAGCTCGCTTAAGCTCTCTTTGTCGGGATCGAAGAGATCGAGATAGGTAAAGACGGGATTCCCTTCCACCTTCCCCGGATCTTCAATGCGCAAGTGGGCAGGATCCGTGTACATGGAGCGCACCTTTTTTGCGACCACATCGCTGGGATCGGACAAAAAGATGGCATTGCCAAGCGACTTGCTCATCTTCGCCTGGCCATCGATTCCGGGCAGACGGGAGACTTTGGGAAGAAGAGCCTCAGTTTTGATCAAAACCTCTTTGTTGTAGGTGTGATTGAAATGGCGCACGATCTCGTTAGTCTGCTCGATCATCGGGATTTGATCCGCTCCGACAGGAACAAGGTCGGCCTTAAACGCCGTAATATCGGCCGCCTGGCTGACGGGATAGACCATGAAGCCTGCCGGAATCGCCTCTCCGAATTTTCTCAGCTTAATCTCTTCTTTGACGGTAGGATTATGTTTTAAGCGGTTCCAGGTGACAAGGTTGAGATAATATGCCGTCAGCTCAAAGAGAGGAGGGATCATCGACTGGATGAGAATGGTGGTCTTGTTTGGATCTATTCCCACAGCTAAATAGTCCAAGGCGACCTCAAAGAGGTTCTCTCTCACCTTTTCCGGATGCGCTGCATTGTCTGTCAACGCCTGGGCGTCGGCAATCATGACAAACTGCGTATGCTCTTGTTGATAAAGAATGCGATTTTGAAGAGAGCCGGCATAGTGGCCAAGGTGGAGAGGGCCGGTAGGCCGATCTCCGGTTAAAATAATTCTTTTCTTCGGACTCTTCTGCTCTTGAAAAGAAGACGTCATGGAGATTCCACCCAAGCAATTTGAAAAATCGGTATTTGGATGGGCCAAAAACCGATTTTTCAGGTAACTTATATATGTCTTGAAATTATGGCTAAAAAGAGAAACGAGATCAAGGAGAATTCAAACTTCGAACTGAAAGGGTATGAGGTCCTTCGTCTCCTGGCTCAAGGCGGCATGGGAGAGGTCTACCTGGTAAAAGATCTCTCTTGCGGAAGAGTGGTCGCTCTCAAGAAAATGCGCGACGACTACCTGAAGAATGAGACTCTGCGCAGACGTTTTTTAAAAGAAGCCCATCTCACTGCCCAGCTCTCACATCCCTCTATTATCCCCGTCTATTCCCTCCATACTGAAGGCGCAATGCTCTATTACACCATGCCCTATGTGGAAGGGGAGACGCTGTCGGCTATTCTAAAAGCTACAAAAAGAGAAGAGGAGGAAGGGAAAAGAGCGCATCCTGTCGGCAGTTCTATCCCGGCTCTTATGCGCATCTTTTTGCAAGTCTGCGAGGCCATCGGCTATGCCCATTCCCGGAAGATCCTCCATCGAGACATCAAACCGGAAAACATCATCATTGGAAAATTTGGAGAAGTTCTCCTTTTGGATTGGGGATTAATCGACACTTTCCCCGATGCCGGAGATGAAAAGGAGGTAAATCTTCCCGTCGGCTCTCTCTCTTTAACAAAACCGGGAAAGATCGCAGGAACCCTTGCTTATCTGGCACCGGAGCGCGCCCTGGGAAAACCCGCTTCTTTTCTAACGGACATCTACTCGCTCGGCGTCCTCCTCTACCAGCTTCTCACTCTCAAGCTTCCCTTCCACCGCCCTTCCTTAAGCCGTTTTCGTAAAGAGATGCAGCAAGAGGTTCTCATAGATCCCAGCGAAGCCGCTCCCTACAGAGACATTCCCCGCCACTTGGCAATGATCGCGATTCGATGCCTCTGTTTTTCGCCGCATCAACGCTTTCAAAGTGTGGAAGCCCTATTAGAGCCTCTTAAACACTATGTTGAGGGAAGATTTGAATGGATTGAACACGGCCTGCTCCATCACGATCAAAAAGAGGATTGGGAATTCCAAGAAAACATTCTCCTCGCTAAAAACATTGCCATCACCAATGAGATCGATGAGATGGAATGGGTCTATCTCATGGTTTCAAGAGAGGCTTTTTCCGGCAATACGCAATTAAAAACCTTTCTCCGATTGAAAGAGGGCGGCAAGGGGATAGGACTTTTGCTCTGCATTCCTGAAGCCAAGGAGAGAAAGAGTTTAGAAGAGGGGTATTCTCTTTGGCTGAGCGGCGAGAAAAAGAGCGCAAGCAAACTCTTTCGAAACAACGTCGAAGTGCTTGATGCCGTCGATGTCTCTCTTAAGCAAAACAAACGACACCAGATCACTCTTGAGAAGATCGAAAACAACCTCTATTTCTACTTAGATGGAGAGTTGAAGTTCCGCTACTTAAGCCACCTTCCCTTAAGAGGCACCCACATCGGCCTGCTCTTTCGAGACACCCGCTTTGAAATGGAACCTTTAAGCATCTCTTTAGCCTCGCACAACGCCACCATTAATTGCCTCTCTGTCCCGGACGCCTTTTTTGCCGCAAGGCAGTATACTCAGGCTCTTTTAGATTACCGAAAAATCGGCACCTCTTTTTCGGGGAGAACGGAGGGAAGAGAGGCCCTCTTTCGAGCCGGAGTCACGCTTCTTGAAAAGGGGAAGACAAAAAAACTAAAACGAGAGAGAGAGAGGCTCTTCTCATCTGCGCTTGAAGAGTTCGGGAAATTGCACGCTACCCCTGCCGCCCCCCTGGAGTACCTGGGGAAAGCTCTCGTCTATCACACGATGAAGGAAGTCGACGAGGAGGTCAAATGTCTCGAGCTTGCCCTGCGCAAATACCCTAAGCATCCTCTGCTTCCCCCCTTAGAAGAAGAGGTCCTCTTCCGCCTTCACGAAACAGCCGACCACGACCGCAAGGGAGCATATCACTTTGCTTTGCTGGCGCTCCGCTTCCTTCCGCACATCTTTCGCATCCCCGATCATCAAAAAGTCATCGACCACCTCACGGCCAACTGGGATCCCCTCCCCTTTTTAGACAATCGCCCCGAAACTATCCCCGTCGCCTTGGCCTTCTGGCTCGCCAAGCCGCTCACCCTGTTGGAACTGGGAGAACAGCATCCCGGCCTCTTCAAAGAGACGCTCTTTGCCCTTCTGGAATTGGGCTGCAGCGACATCTTGGCAAGTCAGGGCGATGATGAGATTCAACTTGCCCTCTCCTTTCAAGAGGAGAAAATAGAGGAAGCGCTTGAAAAAGCGCTTATAAATTCATCGCATAGGCTTCTCTGCTATCTCTTTCGAAGAGGGGTGGATGCAGGAAGGACAGCTGAGATCCTTCCCTTCTTTTCTCGCCTTAAGAACCACTCTTCTCCCTTAAAACTCCTGCAGATTGAAGCTCTGCTCTTTGAAAACAAGAGGGAAGAGGCAAAAGAGATTCTCAGTAGAGAACGCTTAGATGAAAGGTCTCCTTTCTTCCCCTCTTTTGGCGCTTTTTTGGCTGCCACCGAAGGACCAAGAGCCGCTCTTGCCTATCTACGCTCCTTGGACACCACTCTCACTTCCCTCTCTCTCACAACCCTCCTCTCTTATTATCTCAAGAAAAGAGTGCGTTTTCCCTCTCTTTTCCCATTTGAAAAGATGCAGCTTCTTCGTCAGCTCACCCTCTTTTCTCATTGTGCAGGAGAGAAAAATAGTGTTAAACTCTACAGAGGAAAACTAAAAAAAGAAATAGGCGATGTCCAATCACAAGCGGCCCTTTCCGGAAGCTGAAAAACCCAAGTTGAAACAGAGCCAGTCCCTCCCCATGGGCTATTGCACGGTATACTTAGATCAAATGGAGCTTCCCCAAGGAGACCTCCATCCCTATACGCGGATTGAGTTTGGATGCGATGCTACCGCTGTGGTTGCTATCACTTGTCAAAACAGATGGATCATCAACTGGGAATACCGCTATCCGACCAAAGAGTGGCTCCTCAGCATCGCCGGAGGTAAGATTGATGAAGGAGAAGACGCCGTCAAAGCCGCTCAACGCGAGCTTCTTGAAGAGACGGGCTATCTGGCGCATGAGTTCGTTTTTTTGGGATCTCTCTACCTCTCCCCCTCCTTTAGCAGTCAAAAGATCCATTTTGTCCTGGCAAAAGAGGCGATCTTCCATCAACCCCCTTCTCTCGAACCCTTGGAACGGATCCAAACCCTCTTGATGACTGAAGAAGAGCTCCAGGATGAGATCCGAAAAGGGGCGCCCGTGGACGGCATCCTCTGCACCGCCCTTTATCTCAAACATCTTCTTAAGGAATAGGATGACGGAATTGGCCAAATCTTATGACCCCGGGTCCGTTGAGACTAAGTGGTACGCTTTTTGGGAAAAAGAGGGCTTTTTTCAAGCAGACGCCCTTTCCTCCAAACCTCCCTTTACCATTGCTATTCCCCCTCCCAATGTCACAGGAGCGCTCCACATGGGGCATGCTCTTGTCAACACTCTTCAAGATATCCTCATCCGCTGGAAAAGGATGAGCGGCTATGAAGCTCTCTGGGTTCCCGGAACTGACCATGCGGGCATCGCCACGCAGACCGTCGTCGAAAGAGATCTCATGAAAACGACAGGGAAACGGCGCTGTGATTTCTCAAGAGAGGAATTTCTTGCTTTCATCTGGAAGTGGAAGGAAGAGAGCGAACGCAGCATTCTCTCGCAACTCAAGAGGCTGGGGGCGTCTTGCGACTGGTCCCGTCTCTGTTTCACCTTAGACGAAAAGCGCAGCCGCGCCGTTCGCACGGTCTTTAAAAAGATGTTTGACGATGGCCTCATCTACCAAGGAGATTATCTGGTCAATTGGGATCCGATCACCCAAACGGCGCTTGCCGACGATGAGGTGGAATATGAGGAGCGCTCCGGCTCTTTGTGGTACTTGCGCTATCCTCTGGAGGGATCCGGCAGCCACCTCGTGATTGCGACGACAAGACCGGAGACCCTTCTCGGAGATACGGCGCTTGCCGTCTCTCCCAAAGATGAGCGCTACCTCCATCTGGTCGGGAAGCGCGCTCTCCTCCCCCTGTTAAACCGTCTTCTCCCCATCATAGAAGACCCCTTGGTGGATCCCGCCTTTGGAACCGGCGTCGTCAAAGTCACCCCGGCGCACGATCCCAATGACTATGAAATGGCACAGCGCCACAACCTTCCCTTAATCAACATCTTAACTCCCGACGGCAAAATTAATGAAAACGGCGGAGCCTTTGCCGGCCTCACCCGTGAGGAGGCTAGAGCAGCTGTCGTAAAAAAGATGGAATCTCTCCATCTTGTCGAAAAGGTTGAACCCCACTTGTTACGCGTCGGCCTCTCCTACCGCTCGAAAGCCGTCATCGAACCCTACCTATCCAAGCAGTGGTTTGTCCGGATGGCTCCTTTCAAAAAGAAGCTGCGCTCCGCTGTGGAAGAAAAGAGAGTGACCCTTCTCCCGAAAGGCTGGGAAGAGACCTATTTCCATTGGATCGACCATTTGCGCGACTGGTGCATTTCACGCCAGCTCTGGTGGGGCCACCGCATTCCCATCTGGTACAAAAAAGAGGATCCTCAAACGATGATCTGTTTCAGCGGAGAGGGTCCTCTGCCGGAAGCGCAAAAAGAGAAAGACGCCTGGGTTCAGGACGAAGATGTCTTAGACACCTGGTTCTCCTCTGCACTCTGGCCCTTCAGCATCTTCGGATGGCCGCAAGAGAGCGCTGATTTGAAGAAATTCTATCCCACCTCCACTCTCATTACGGGACACGACATTCTCTTTTTTTGGGTCGCGCGTATGATCCTCATGGGAGAATATGTCCTGCATCAGCCTCCATTTTCCACCACGTTCCTTCATGGCCTCATCTACGGCAAGTCGTATTGGCGCTATGGTTCCGACGGCTCGGCGGTTTATTTAAGCGCTAAAGAACGGCTTGACTACGACCTGGGAAAATCCGTTCCGAGCGAGATTCATTCTAAATGGGAAAAGATGTCCAAATCCAAGGGCAACATCCTGAATCCTTTAGAAATCATCGACTCTTACGGCGCCGACGCTATGCGCATGGCTCTTGCCTCCAGCGTCACCGGAGCCCGTCAGATCGATCTCGACAGAAGGCGCTTTGAAGAGTTCAAGAATTTTGCAAATAAGATCTGGAACGGCGCTCGCTTTGTTCTCATGAACATCAAAACTCTCACTCCACAAAGCGCTGCTCAAGGGCTCTTTGTAAAGGCCTTGCGACTCGAAGACTGCTGGATCCTCTCTTTGTTAAATCGCACCACAATAGCTCTCAATCACCATCTTTCTTCTTACGCCTTCGACCGTGCGGCTCTTTGCGCCTATGACTTCTTTTGGAAAGAGTTCTGCTCGGATTATGTCGAGATCTGCAAGCCCTTCCTCTTTGGAAAAGTGGGAAGCGAAGATGAGCGCTTGAACAAACAGAAGATTCTTCTCATCCTTCTCACCTCCGTGATCCGTCTTCTCCACCCGATGGCTCCCTTCATCACCGAGGAACTCTTTCAACTTCTCAAAATAGAATACGGTGGCATGCAAGCCTCCCCTGAGGCAGACGATCCCACCCAAGAGACCTTCTCTGCCTTGGCGGCAAGAGCTTGCATCGTTGCCCCCTATCCTCGTTCTTTCAAACTAGAGGCCCTAGATGAGAGCGTTGAGAGAGAATTTGAGCAGGTGAGCGATATCGTACGCACAGTGCGCAATATTCGCGCAGAAATGGCCCTTCCGCTACCTATGGAATGCGACCTCATTTTAGTCGGTTCTCCCCAGGAGACCGCTCTTTTCCTTAAAAATGAAAAGATTGTGCGCGCTCTTGTCAAACTGGGGACCGTGCAGATCAGGGAAAAGGAAGAGCGCCTTCCCTTTTCTGCCAGCTCCTTTTCTAACAATCTCAAAGTCATCGTCCTCCTTCCAGAAGAGATGCGCGAAAAGGAGCGTTTGCGCCTGATGAAAGGCCGTGACAAGCTTATCTTCAAAGAGAACGAACTGCGTCAAAGACTGAGCCGCCCCGATTTTGTAGCAAAAGCTCCTCCTTCTCTCGTGGAAAAGACAAAGAAGGAACTCGCAAAGACCGCAAAGGAGCTTCTCGACCTGAGCTCCAAGCTCGACGCTCTTCTTTACTAATTATCTAATTTTCAGCCATTAAAAAATTAAATAGACAAATAAAGAGATAATTAATAACATAAAATTAAAGAAAAACCATTAATTAAGGTGGTGTAATTATGGAAAATGCTAACCCGGCAAAGGCAACCTGTGTTGCCCTTCCAAAAGAAGCTTTTAACTTTCTAAAAAAGTTGGCCAACAGGGATTTGACCAACATTCAGGAGACAACCGATAAGATTCACAACTGTTTCACCAAGCTCGAAGAAAACAAGATCAACAGCGAAGCGTTCAATCGCGACATACAAAATCATCTCAATGAAATCTACAACTACTTGCAAGATCTCAACCTGCTCAATTTCACCTTTCCGACGCTCTTTTCCGACGATCAGGCAACGATCCTCTCCGATCTGACGCAACTGACAAGAGAGATCAGCAGAGCCTTTCCCTCCTATGAGAATTTCAGCGAATACGAAAACGGCCAGATCGGCGGAGCGGTAACCATCCTGCAGCAGCAGTGGGTAGCATAAATTTGTTTAAAAGGAGGAGTCGCTATGGGTGCCTTGCCAGAAAAGAGAAGAGAGCCTCAGATGGAAGAGTTCTTGAACCATTTTGAAGAGCTTCAAAATGACATGCTCAATATAGAGCAAATCTTAAATGAGCGTGAAAAGAGCGGCTCTTCTTTTGACACCATTGCCAAAGAGCTGGAATCACTCAAAGAGGACGCAGAGGACCGCCTCTTGGACATGCAGCAGCTCTTCAACCAAAACCCCACCCTATTTCCCAAGCATACTGAAAAGCTGCTCTTCCAATGCAATTCTCTACTGCAAAACCTCCATCCCGACTATCTGAGTCAAAAAAGGTGGTCCTTTCAGGCAAGGCTGCTGAGCGATTTCAGGAAAAACCTTAGCTAAGCTCGACTTTGCAACTTTTTGGACCCGCCTGCCTCGTCTATTTGCTCTCGGACGTTCGACCTACGGTCGAACTGGGAGATTCTTTAAATCAGGAAGGGGTTTTTAACCCCTTCCTGGTTTAAATAACTCCCCCGAGAGCAAATATCTCGAGGCCTTCGGGCCCAAAAAGTTGCAAAGTCGAGCTAAGAAGTTTACAGGATTGAAGAGAACGGCGCCTGGCTTTTTTCCTGCTTGAGAAAGGCAAAGAAGTGATGCGATTCGATCGTGATCACCCGTGAGAGAAAAAAGAGCGCCACTAAATTCGGAAGGGCCATCAATCCATTCAAGATATCGACAAGCGGCCAGACAATTTCCATTCTTAAAAGAGCTCCGAGTAAAACAAAGCCGCAAAAGAGCAAGCGGTAAAAGCGAATGCTCCTCTCTCCTGCAAGATACTCGATGCATTTTTCTCCATAATAGGCCCATCCGACAATCGTCGAATAGCCAAAGAGAATCAGTCCCACCGCAACGATGATCTCGGATCCCGGAAAAAGAGAGCGGAAAGCCTGCATTACAAGAGGAGAGCCGTTGAGAAGAAATCCTCTGCTGTCGTAACTGCCTAAAACATCCGTCACGCCAATGACAAGACCCGTCAGGGTGCACATGATGATCGTCGAGATGAAGACACCGGACATCGAGATCAAAGCCTGTCTTCCCGGGACATCCGTCTTGGCCGCGGCTGCGGCAATAGGGGCGCTGCCCAGCCCCGCTTCATTGGAGGAGATTCCACGCGCCACTCCAAGCTGGATGGCCGTCATCACGGTCGAGCCCAAAAATCCTCCCACAGCCGCCTGTCCGGTAAAGGCGGTCCGGAAAATATGCCAAAAGACGGCAGGAAGTTTGGGAAGCGACGCTCCCAAGATCAGAATGCCCCCAAGGAAGTAAAAGAGGGCCATGAAGGGAACGAGATAGGCGCACACCTTCCCAATGCTCTTAATTCCGCCCAGCAAAACAAGCGCCGTCAACGCCGTCAGCACAATTCCCGTCCACAGGTGAGGAAACAAAAGCAGATCGTAAAGAGCATACGCAATGGAATTGGACTGGGTCATATTGCCGCCTGCAAAGGCCGAAAGAGCGCCAAAGAAGGCAAAGGCAGAGGCAAGCCACTTCCAACCCAGCCCCCTTTCAATGTAATACATCGGCCCTCCGCACATCTCCTGCCGCCGGTCGCGAATGCGGTATTTGATCGCAAGCAGAGACTCTGAAAATCGAGTCACCATCCCCAGAAGCGCAATGACCCACATCCAGAAAATCGCTCCCATCCCTCCCGCCACTACAGCAGTCGCCACTCCGGCAATACTCCCAATGCCCAACGTTGCTGCAAGAGCTGTCATCAGGGCCTGAAAATGGCTGACATCCCCTTGAGCCTTGTCATCTTTGCGAAAAAATGCCAGCTTGAGCGAATAGATGAGGTAACGAAACTGCATCCCTTTTAGTCGAATCGTCAAAAAAAGGCCCAGAAGGACAAGGAGGAAAATGAGCACTTTCCCCCACAAAAAAAGATCCACCCGAGTGAGAAGGGAGACAAGAGTTTCTGAAGATATTTGCATCTAATCAAGAGTAATCATCCCAGAGAAGAAAGTCAAAGAGAACCATCCCTTAGAAGAGTACAGAAGAGGCCGTCCTATGGGCAGCCTCCTACCTCGCTCATCCGCTAGGCAAATAGACGACAAAGAACCGCCTGCGGCTCTGTGACATCCGAAGCAAAGGGGCGCACGGTTCGGCGATTTGGCGCCGGAGTTGCTTTGCTCTCTCTTTGTCATCTATTTGCCAATCATTTCGGGAAGGGCCGGTTGCAAAGGAGGGGTGTAGTCCCGATCGCCCACCCTGATCAACTCGACAAAGAGCTGCTGCGTCCACTTTCGATAGACTACACCCTCTTGTGTGACAATGCGCGCCCGATATGAAAGCAGCCCCTCTTTCTCCTCATACTCCTTCCCTGCGAGGGTATAGAGAACGTATCCCCTCTTGGCATCCATCGAGTAGAAAAAATGGCCCTCTGTATAGTTCCAATAGATGACATCCAGCTCAAGACGGGGTCTTTGCTGAAAAATCTCACAAGGAATTTGCCAACTGAGGCAAAGCTCCCTTCCCTCAGGGGGATTGGCCTGGCGGGGATCGGGCGTCCCTACATGAGTGCTCGCCAAAGAGTCTCGATTGACGATCTCTTGAGAGACCATCAGATAGTAACGCTTGCACCCCCCTAAAAACAAGAAAAGGGCCAAACAGAGTATACCGAACGCACTTGAAAAATGGGATTTGGGCCGACGCGAAAGCTCTCGCGGTTCGACGATCGCATCTTGCCCAAAATTAGAAATATGGGGCGGGATGCGATCGTCGAACCCCGAGGTTTTGGCGCAGCCGAAATGCCAATTTTTGAAGTGCGTTCGGTATACTTTCGTGTATAATCCCACGTTAAACCACCGCTATGAAAGAAGCTGTCGCCATTATCATCTTTAATGAGAGGAAAGATCAAGTCCTGCTTGTCAAAAGAAGAGACATTCCCGTCTGGGTGCTTCCGGGCGGCGGCGTCGAAGCCCATGAGACTCCTAGCCAAGCTGCCCTGCGCGAAGCGCGCGAAGAGACGGGATGTTCTTTCACGTTGCTGCGCAAAATTGCAGAGTATCTTCCTACTAACCGCCTCTCTCATTTGACCCATTTTTTCGAAGGATCGATCGTCTCGGGTTCGATTCACTGCACAGAGGAGACAAAAGAGATCGCCTTCTTTCCTTTAACCTCTCTTCCCAAAGAGCTTCCCCCCTTTTATCTCTTTTGGATTAAAGACAGCCTGAATCCAACAGGAGAGCTCATCCGAAAAAAGATCATGGGAACCTCCTATCTGCATCTCGTGAAATTCTTCATCCTCCATCCTGTTCTCACCCTCCGCTTTCTTTTGACCCGACTCGGTTTCCACTGGAACTCTTAAAAAAAACTCATCTTAATCTTTTCTTAAAATCGACCTTGCCTTATCTTTACAGCAAGATTTTACTCAAAAACCCGGAGGTGTTGTTATGGCTAGTGCTATTAACCCTGTTTTAGCTGCTGAACCCGTTGAGATTCACGAAATCAAGGAGACTCTGGAAACAGCTCTTCCAGCTGTAGTTTCCGATCAGTCTAACCTGACTCGTGAAGTCGCCGCAAATGTCCTAAATTCAGACGAAAAAAAACAAGTCAAATCCCTTTTAAAAAGATGTGTTATTGAGCCCATTCAGAATGCCGCTTCATGGATCTGGTCAGCTGTCATTCTGAAGATCGTCGCTTTTGTCAAAAAACATCTTTTTGTTTGGCGCTCTGAAAAAACTGTACGGATTGCAGAACCCTCTTCTGATTCAGAAGAAATTCAGGAAGAAAAATCATCTAAACTAGAGGCCGCTCTGGATAAAGCTCGAGACCGCCTCTCTCAAGGGCCCGGACGTTATGGACTCGGAACTGATACTTTTAAGTTGTCTAAGGAACAAGTATGGACTGCTGATTTAAACAATGCACTGCATACAGATACCCTTACTGCAGACGAACTGAAAGAAAAAATGACGCCCATCAAAGATAAACTGACCAAACAGATCCTCTCCATTTCTCTAGAGAAACATATAGAAGGAGCAAATAAAAAGGGATTTGCCAAAAAGGTGTTCAATGACCCGATGAACAATTTGGAGCTTATTCAACTAGCTGTGGACAAGTTAATGTCACAACTCTTTCCGGAAGCAACAGAAGCGAGCGGAACAGGAGAATAAGACTTTTCATCTTATTAAAAATTCGAGTGATGAGAGAACAACCCTCATCACTTGGATTTGGATCCTATAGACACAAACAACCTCAAGAAAAGGATGACTCTTTTAACAGAGGGTATATCCCCTGAAAGGAAAGGGGGATTCTCTTTCTTCGCTGTTCATTGCTTTTCCAGATGGAAAATGGTTTTTCACAATCTGGGACGAGGCATCATGCAGCTCATTGCTAAAGTGATTGCATGCGTTAAAGGTTTTTTTTTCTCTTCCACAACTCAATCTAGCGCCCAAGCGCCTCCTTCCCCCTCTGACACTTCTTCGTCAACATCGGAGGAGCAAGATACGGGGCTAACTTCAGAAGATCTGCTGCCGGCGCCTTCACGAACTCAAAAAAAGAGAGGATTAACTAGAGAAGATTTCACTCTCCACCGAAGGAGCAGAAGTCAGGATCGGCCTCCTTCGGGAGTGCGCTCCTTGAGTTCTGAAGAGTGGGAAACGCTCATTGAAGAGTGGAAGATTCGAGAAAAAGCTCAATCTTCCACATGGCCTCCCCGCAGCTTTCCGAACCACTTCGCAGAGAGCGCCGCTCAGTCACCTGAAATATAAAGAAATCCCCACCTATTTCTACCTAAAACGGGGACGGTTTGCCGGCAATTCCTTCTTGGGAGCGGGGATTGAAAACGATTCGATCATACGCTTCCGAAAAGCTCATGCCGTAGGCCTTCGTGCCGATCTATAGATGCAGCCCAAGCTCCTCTCCTTTCACGAATGGACGGCAAAGATGGAAAAAGGCCGCACTTTTCATGATAAGCGCCCAGGAGGCTCTCTCTCTCTTCTCTACAATTATGCTTTCGTCCCTGAACGTTTGGCGATCCACTTAGAGCTGGGATACAAAGCAAAAGGCTTTCTTCCGGGAGAATCCTTGCGCGCTTCTCCTCTTGCAAAATTCGCTTTGAATGCCCGGTTTTAGAAATTTGCAACCGGCTCTTCAAATGAGAAGGAGCCCAATCACAAAGGCAAAAAGGGAGATCCCTTCGACAATGCCAATGGCTGCAAAGGATTTTCCGATAACCGCCGGCTGTTTGGCGGAAGCCTGGATCGCAGTGGCTGCGCACATCCCCTGATAGATGGAAGAAGCCAGGAGAGCAAGCCCTACAAAGAGAGCGATGCCGATCCCATTCCAGGCAGAAAGGCTTCCTGACTTGATGGCAGTGCTCATGAGAAGAGTTAAAACAAGTCCGTAGATCGATTGGGAGGCAGGCGCGGCCGACATCCCGACAAAGACGCCGTGATTCTCTTCGACGCGGCTCATGACGGCGTGTGAGGCCATTCCGGCAATCCCGCATCCGATTGAACTTCCAATACATCCCAGACCTAAGACGAGTGCCGGACCAACCATTCCGATATCCATACCTTATTCTCCTTCTTTCATAGTTAATTTCTTTAGCGGATTAAAGAGCTTCCCACCACCCGTATAACTGTAGTGGTACCACTCAATGAAATTTAGACGCAAGCCATGGATCACGCCCGACATGATCCCAAGGGCGATGTTGATGGCATGTCCCGCCAGGATGACGATGAAGCCAAAAAAGAGGCCTACCTTAGCTCCGAGGTCGTTTGCGGTTTTGGCCATCATGGCGCCCGCAAGCCCTAAGGCGTAAAGCCGAAGATAGGAAAGCACGTCTGCAAAGAGCTGCACCAAAGTCAAGATCTCGGTTGAACCTCGAAATCTCTTCTGAATGAGCGCCAATACAACAGCAAGACCCACCCCTCCTAAAAAGAGCTGCAATCCAAAGAGTTCGATGGTCTCTTTTTGCACAATCCCCAAGAAGTGAATGAAAGAGGTCGCCTTTAAATAGAGGGGGACATAAAGGTATCCTCCAATCAAAGCAAAAAACCACCCGAGATGGGAAAGATTGCGCTTGAGGTAGCGAAGAAGAGAGAGCCCCAAGTGAAGGACGCCGATAAAGAGAGAAAACTCCAAAAGAAAGTTGTCTTTGAAGGTGTCTAAAATGAGATATTTTTCTTTTCCCTCAATCACGACAATGCCTTTTTCTAAAAATTCCTGCGGAGTCTTTGCCGCTTCAACGGCAGGGATCTTCTGCACCCACTCCTTGTAGACAGCGTCGCGTCTTAAGAGATGATAAGCCGCCTTTTTTTCTGCAAGATATTGCGTGATTGAGATCTTGGAGAGCGGATTGCGGGGATGGAGTTCTATTCCAAAGAAAGAACCTGTGGCCACGCCCCAAAGGGTGCAGGCGGTTGCAAGCACAAGGACAAGGCGATATAAACGCCGTCTCTTTCCCGCCATCCTAGGACTCCTGTATTTCATATAGGCGGCAAGGGCAAGATAGAGAAGGCCATAACCTGCATCCGAGACAATGATGGCAAAAAAGAGGGCAAAGGACCAAAAGATCCAAAACGAGGGGTCTTGATCTTCAGAAGAGGGGATATCATAGAGTGTGACGATATCCTCGCCAATCCGGTTCATTCCCCGATTTTCCATGTAAGTGGGAAGAGAATCGCTCTTTTCGATGGCTACCTTTTCGACAAAAAGAGGGCGGTCTTTGAGCAAAACTTCCAGTTCAGAGAGTTTATTGCTAGGAACCCATCCTTCGATCGAGAAGAGGGAGTGGTCCAAGGGAAAATCGACTCCCTTCTTTGCAAGGTGAAGATGGTGATCGTTGAGCTCATCAATAAGATAGCGGCGCAAATAGGAGATGTGTCCTGCAAACCCCTTTAATTCCGACACAAGCTCATGGTGGATCTCCTTGACAAACTCCAAGCGTTCGCGCAGCTCGGGGGCTGTCTTTTCGACGTGAACCTCGATCATTGCGGGAAAGGCGCGCCTCTTTTGGTTGATAGTGATAAAGTAATCGAGACCGGAGTCGGCAGTCAGGTAAATCAACTCCTCGCTAAGCCGCATCTTTTCTCTTTTTTCGCTTTTGATTAAAAAAAACTGAACCTCTCTTTTCCCCTCTTTCTCCAGGCAAGCAAGATCCTCCATGGAAAAATCGCCTAGGGGCTCTACACGCTCAATCTCGCTTTCTAAAAAAAGACTCTCCTCTTCTACTCTCTCGATCTCTTTTTTGAGCTCTAGAATCCGATCGATGGCTCTCTCCCCCTCATCCCTGACATAGGCTCCCTCAAACTCCTTTTTTAAAGGTTGTTTGCGCAGCAGCTTGATTGCCTCCAGAATTCCTGCAAGATTGGGAGGAAGAGGAGCTGCTTTTTTGACAGCATGGGAGATAAACTGAATGATCCCCAACTCCTGGGCTCTGTTAAAGAAGAGATTCACCTCTTCCCGAGCACCAACAAACAGAAACTTGTAAAGATCGATGATCATTTTAAACTACAGCTATTAGCTTTCTTTCTAAAATCTTCTCCTTGGACACCTTGGCCTGGCAGACGGCAGCAAGCTGTTGATCTCCCAAAAAAACCCGAATTCTCTTAATGTTCTTTAGCGCACGAGGAATGAGAATCTTTTCAAAGAGATTGACACGAATCGACACCTCGCGAAGCTCTTTTTCCAAAGCGCTCTTCCTTCTTTTGGCAAGAGCAATCTGCTCCCGGTAGAGCACCAGCTCTTTTAACTCATAGATGGCGTATTCCATCCAAGAGGGGGTCGCAAAAAGAGGAAAGGAGACGCTCTCGAAAATAATTTCCTCTAAAAAGGGAATCTCAATACCGGCGATATTTTCGTAATCGAGCTTCATCTCTTTGATCTGAACCGCCTTGAAAAGAAGTGAGGCGTAAGGCGCTGTTAAGAGCGCGGCAAAGAGTTCTACCTTTTCTACAGAGACATCAAAGTGGCTCTCTAAGGAGTGCAGCTCAAGGGCTGCCCGATTAATCTCTGATTGCAAAAGAGCTTTTTTAAGCTGCAGGGTAGGGAGATATCTTTGTAATTGATGAAACCGCACCTCCTGGCTTCGAAGTTCTGTCTTGGTCAGCTTCAGACTCATGTTTTTGGCCAGTATTTATCAACTAAGGACTCTTTCATTCCCACTTCGTGAGGAGCAAAGCAGCGCGCAAGAAGCTTCCATCCAAGATCGAGAGCCTCTTCGAGGGGGAGATTGACCTCCAGATTCATCATCTTCTCTTCAAAGAGAGTGGAAAATTGCAAAAGCTTGGCATCCCAATTTGAGAGTTTAAACCCCATGCTCTCTCTCTCTTTGGCCTTTTTTGATTCTGCATAGAGGCGGATTTGGGTGTTGGCAATCTCATTGTGATCTTCTCGGGTGACCTTGCCGATGACCTGTTGTTTTAAGCGTGAAAGCGATCCAAAGGGATCGATCCTGCCTCCATGCAGATAGAATTGCCCCTCCGTGATGTAGCCGGTATTGTCGGGGATGGGATGGGTGACATCGCCGCCGGGCATGGTCGTCACCGAGATGATCGTAATCGAGCCGCTTCCATCGATGTCGACCGCTTTTTCATAGCGGGCCGCCAGATCGGAATAGAGCGAGCCGGGATAGCCTCGATTAGAAGGGACCTGATCCATCGTGATCATGATCTCCTTGATGCTGTCTGCAAAAGCAGACATATCGGTCAGTAAAACAAGAACGTCCTTGTCCTGGATGGCAAATTTCTCCGCACAAGCCAGGGCAAGATCGGGGACAAGAAGAGCCTCGACAACAGGATCAGTCGCCTGATGAATGAACATGATCGTCTTACCCATAGAGCCGGACCGTTCCGCATTTTCAATGAAGGCCAGTGTGTCGTCAAAGCGCAGTCCCATCCCGCCAATAATCACGACATCGGCATCTGTTTGATTGGCAATGCGCATCAACAAAGAGTTGTAGGGCTCTCCTGCAACCGAAAAGATGGGAATCTTTTGCGATTTGACAAGACAATTGAAGAGATCGATCATGGGGATATTGGTGCGCACAAGCTCTCTTGGAATAATGCGGCGCACGGGATTGAAGGAGGGCCCTCCAATCTCCACCTCATCGCCCACCAAGAGGGGGCCGTTGTCAATCGGCACGCCGGCACCGCTTAATCTTCTGCCAAACAGCGCGTCGGAGCAAATGGCGCGCATCTCCCTTCCTAAAAAGACGACATGGTCATGCGTGGAGATGCCTCGGGTATTTTCAAAGACCTGGAGAGTGACCCTCTCTCCTTCAATGCGAAGGACCGAGCCGTAAAGAGCCGGACCGCTTCGACGTTCAATGCGAGCCAGTTCACCCAAGCCCACGCCCCGCGCCCTAACCGTAAGCAGATTTCCGCGCATGTCGACAATTCTTTCGTACACTTTTTTCATCTTTTGGCCTCGCTGATCCTTTTTTCGATCGAGGAATAGGCTTTATGGTAACGCTCGGACTCAAAAGGCATAAAATTTAAGTTTTTAAGCTCGTTTTGGAGTTCGATGAAATAGGAGCGGGCTCCGTCGTGGTCATCAAAAACAAAGGCCGTGTTGAAGATCCGGTGCATCAACTGAAAGAGAGGAATCTGCCGTTTTAAAGGACAGTAGGCGTCCTCTCGATCAAAGGCGTTTTGCTGCAGATAACAAAAATCATACAGTTCTGCCTTCAGATAGATGATTAAATCTTCAATGGATATCCCCTCTTCTCCGACCACCTCCATCCTCTTTCCGATCTCATCCCCTTCCCGTAAGATCTCATGGGCAAGCCGGACTGTCTCATTCCAGGAGGCCATCCTCTGCTCCATCTCCAAAGAGACGGTATCGATATACTTGCTCCAGGAGATGAGGGGATCGATTGCGGGATAGCGCCGCGCATCGGATCGCACTCGAGACAAGCCATGGAATGCGCCGACAACAGAAAGAGTCGCCTGGGTGACGGGCTCTTCGAAATTCCCCCCTGCGGGAGAGACTGTCCCGCCAATGGTTAAAGCACCCTCCTTTCCCCCTTTTAAACTCACCACACCGCTTCTCTCATAAAAGGCGGCAATCCTGGACGCCAGGTAGGCGGGAAAGGCCTCGTCTCCGGGGATCTCTTCCAGTCTTCCGGACATCTCCCGCATGGCCTGCGCCCAGCGAGAAGTGGAGTCGGCAAGAAGGAGGACATCGAGCCCCATCTGCCTGTAATACTCACCGATCGTCGCACCCATATAGATCGAAGTCTCTCTTGAACTCACCGGCATGGAGGAAGTGTTGCAGACAATCACCGTCCTCTCCATCAGGGGATCGCTCGTATGCGGATCGGTGAGATGCGGAAAGGTTTTGAGCACCTCTACCACCTCCCCTGCCCGCTCCCCGCAGGCAACGACCACTACGATATCGACATCGGAATATTTGGAGAGGTGGTGCTGCAAAACCGTCTTGCCGGCCCCAAAAGGTCCGGGAGCGCAAAAGGCGCCTCCCTTAATGAGGGGAAACTGGCTGTCGATGATGCGCAGGCCCGTGTCTAGCATCTTTGTCGACTTGATCTTCTCTCCGATGCAAAGTGGAATCTTGACCGGCCAGCGCTGCAGCATCCGGAATTCTCTCTCCGCCCCAAGCTCGTCCACCCCGCGAGCCACAACGGCCTCCACGGGATAAGAACCCGGCTTGATCACCCAAGTCAGAGTGAATGCTCCAAAAGAGGAAAAAGGGACCATGATCTGGTGATGAAAGCGTCCCTCCATAGTATATCCCAGGCTATCTCCTCTCAAAACAACAGCTCCCACTTTAGCTTTGGGATGGTAATCCCACTTCTTCTCTCGATCCAAGGGAGGAATTGAGATCCCTCGTGTCAAAAAGAGGCCGGAGGCTGAAGCGACTTTCTCCAAAGGATTTTGCAATCCATCAATGACGGTCGCGAGCAATCCGGGGCCGAGCTCGGCCTCTAGAAGCTTTCCCTCAAACGAGACCTTTGTGCCCAGCTTTAAGCCGCGCGTATCTTCGTAAACCTGGATCTTTGCCACCTCTCCGACAATCTCAATGACCTCGCCTTTTAAAGGGATCTCTCCTAAATGGACCGTAGCCATCTCTCCTTGACGAATCGCTCCGTTGACTTTGACCTGGATCAAATTCCCAAAAGCCCAAATTAACTCCCCGCTCGCTCGATGATCTTCCATATTATGCCCCAGCTACCTTTCTCAAAATCTCCTCTCCTTTTTCTACACTCAGCTTCGCTAAGTCCTCTGTAAGGAGGTGTTGGACGAAATAGGCCAAAACCCAGTCCAGAGAAAAAAGCGGCCCTTGGCAAAGCTGTTCCACTCGAGTAAAGCGCCACTTGGCAAGCCCTTCATAATGCTGCCAGGGATCCGATCCGCACGAGAGAAAATAGCCTTTTAGATCGCCATATTCCGTGGGCGGCTCATAGACGGAGCTCTCTCTTTGAGAGAGGATCTCTTGAATAAAGGGGTCGGAAGAGTCTTCAAATTTCAACTCCTCTAAAAGATCCCTTTGAAGCTCCTTGGCCCTAAGCGCCGTTAACACGAGCCGCCACTCCCACTCAAAGCGAAAATATCTTTTCAAAAACCCTGTCTGTTGCAACCACTCGCCCTTCAAATAGGAAGAGAGAAGAAAGGAGAAGTTCTCTTCCCTTTCCGCAGCCGTCTCAAAGCGCTTCAAAAAGTCAAAGAGATAGCTTGGCAGATAACTCTCTAGCAGCAACGCCTCGTCCAGCTCTCTTTCCGTTAAATTTCCTCGGGGATCCAGGGGCTCTTTTAAATAGAGCGCGCGTACATTGAGAAGGTCGATGCAACGCCGAATCGCCCGACTCTTCTGAAAATCAGCGGCCGTTAAATTGAGTCTGAAACGCGAGATAAGCTCCTCAAAAAGAAGATCAGGCCACTCTCCCAACGTCAAAGGAGGGAGCGAAGGAGCTAAAAAGTAGTAATTTCTCATCCAAAAAACAGTTTACGAAAATCCTTGCGGATATAAGTGGCTACCAACTCTTTTAAAGTCTCGGCCGAGAGATCGATGGTCATCTTCTCATCCAGGAGTTTCACCTCAATCCCCCCTCCAAGGGAGGAGAGGAGCACCCCTTTTTCCTTAAGCCTTTCTAAAATCTGAGAGGAAAGAAGGGCGTTAACCCTATCAGCGGAGATTTGAGCAGGAATGGCGACACTGAGATTTACACTGGCCCCCTCTCTGTCGATCGCCCGCACCACTGCCGTGATTAATTCCGAGAGCACCTTGGGATCTTTCGTCTGCCTCTCGATCATCTCTTTCAGTGCCGGCTGAAAGAGACTCTCTTCAATCTTTTGTTTTAAAAATTCAATTGCCTGTCGGCTCGCTTGACTAAGAGAGGTCTCAAAAATCTCCTGTTCGCGCTGGATTTTGTGATGCGTCTCATTGAGCATCGCCTCGCTCTCGCTCTTGGCCTCGTCTCGGATCCTCCAAGCCTCTTTCTCGGCAGCTTCGATAATTTTTGCCGCTTCGGCCCTGGCCGGCTCTAGGGCCTCCTTGCGCAAAGCGTCACAAATTTTTTTAACCCGATCTTTTGCTGCTTCCATTGCAACCTCGTCAAAACATGCGTCTCAAAGTCTATGCCTGACTACGGTATTTTGCAATGATGAAAAACCGTGTTATCGAGAAAAAAATTGAACCCATTGCCCAAAACTCTCTTTTTGTGTCATAAAAGAACCAAAATCGCGTGAGTGGTGATGAAGCGTTTTCTCATCTCTATCCTCTCCGTTCTTCTATGCGTGACAAGCGCTCCCTCTTATGGAAGGGAATCGCTTGATGAGCACGCAGAAAATACGGATCATCTCTACCGCATGGGAGTGGGAGCGAAAGACGGCGCCTTTACTGCAACGAGCACCTCCATGTTGGGATGGGGAATTGCCCTCTTTGTTGCAATTGCCTTGCTGGCAACGACCATCCATCACAGCGGAGGAAAGAAAAAAGCCTCTTTAGTCCCCTCTTCTACCTGATGCAGCGCTTTCTTGTTCTTTTGCTCTCTTTTCCCCACCTTCTTTTTTCTGTTCCGCAAGCCTATTTCCACCCTCCCGAAGGATGGCAGATTGCCGATCCTAAAACCTACGCCCCAAGCGTCCGCATCGCTTTTCTTCTTCCTAGAAAGGGAGGGTTCACTCCCTCTTTGAACTTGGCAGAGGAAGAAGGAGTAATGGATCTGGATGACTATGCCGAGGCGGTACGAAAGATCCACTTAAGCGATCCTAAGAATCGCTGGCGTAAACTCGGATCTTTACAGACCCGGTCAGGCAAGGCCCTTTTAACGGAGATAGAGACACAGAGCAACACACGGCCCATTCGTCTCCTTCAGCTCCTTTTTCTTCATGAACAGAGCGCCTATATTCTCACTGCCGCAGCGCCTAGGGAAGAGATGGGTTCTTTAGGAAAAACCTTTCTCAATGCCTTTAAATCCTTTACAATAACGGAAAATCTCTTAGAATCTATTCCTGAAAAAGAGAGAAGAGAGGCTCTTTACCAAACTCTTTTGGAATTTAAAGAAAAGAGCAAAGAGTCTCGCTTTCAAGAAGAGGTATGGAACCCCTTCCAAAAGCGTTTTTTAAGCGAATTTAACGATATGGGCGCCTACTGGCAACTTCTCTTGCTCAAATATTTTCAAGAGGAACTCAAAAAAAAAGTATGAGCAAAAAACTCCTGATCGCACTCCTGGCCATCCAACTTCCTTTTATTCCCGCTCTTCGCACAGAGGAAGCCTCGGCTCCGCAGCCTACACCGGAAGAGGCTGCCCCTTCCCCCTCTCCCGCTCCCCGGGAGGTCGGCAAAGCGGCAGAAGAGGGCGCAGAGACGTCCAGGCAGAGCAACTTGGGAACCATTACCATTGCTTTTTTAGCTGTAGCCACTGCCGCGACAGCCATTATTTTAGTCTCGCGGCATCAGGGAAAACACCACGGCGGATAACTCTCCTTACGAAACATC
>Ga0155347_107_pt1 | contig 72779 bp, 63 predicted proteins | sample RifCSPhighO2_02_FD_106315 | JGI IMG/M metagenome (GOLD analysis project Ga0155347, IMG submission 106315) | Chlamydiae bacterium RIFCSPHIGHO2_02_FULL_49_29 | reverse complement strand
TTTTTCTATCCCTATGTTTATATAGTACCATGCATCAGTACTAATTTTCGATGTTTTTTTGCAACCCTTACGTTATTAAGCATTTAAACTATAACTCATATAGCAACTCAGGTGGCAACGAGCCGCTGGACAATTGGAGCGGTATTCTCACCGCTTTAGGAGGTGTTTGAATTTCTCCATGTGTAATGATTACACATTAGAGAGTTCAGCAATCATTCGCCCAAGTTCAACCAGACCGTTTCTATCGTCTTCTACGCCTGCGCATCGCTATTGACTCCCTCACCTCATCAAAATTTTAATCGAGTTTAAGCGAGTTGAAGTAAAGGAGAGCTTCGGTTATCAAGAAACTATATCCAGGTTTGGGTCTAATTGAGTAAAGGTGGTTATGGCTGAAGAAAAGGGACTGGAATTTAAGCAGATGTCTGCCGAAGAGGCGCTTAAGAAATTTCAAGTATCTGTAGATCAAGGGCTTTCTTCTGATGAGGCCGAGCGGCGCCTCAAAGAGCATGGTCCGAATATGATCGAAGATAAGAAGGAATCCATCTGGAAGACGCTCTTTTCCTATTTTTGGGGGCCGATCCCCTGGATGATCGAAATTGCGGCTATTCTCTCGGGTTTGTTGAGAGATTGGCCCGATTTTACTCTGATTCTCCTGCTCTTGCTGATCAATAGCGGGCTGGGTTTTTTTCATGAATATCAGGCAGGGAACGCCATTGAAGCGTTAAAGAGCCAGCTGGCCTTGAAGTCGCGCGTCTTAAGGGACGGAAAGTGGAAGGAGATCCTTGCAAAGGACTTAGTTCCGGGAGATATCGTTTCGGTCAAGCTTGGAAATATTATCCCGGCCGATCTTAAACTTCTCTTGGGAGAGTACCTCTCTGTGGATCAGTCCGCGCTGACGGGAGAATCGCTTCCGGTAGGAAAGATCGCAGGAGAGGTGGCCTATTCTGGCACAATTGTCAAGAAAGGAGAGATGTCAGCCATCGTCACGACTACGGGCATGCAGACTTTCTTTGGAAGAACTGCACAGCTGGTCAGAGAGGCTAAGGTGGCCTCCCTTCTTCAGGAGGCGATCCAAACGATGGGGCGCTTTTTGATCATTTCGACGTTGGGCGTCGTGATCGTTCTGCTCATTGTCTCTCTTTATCGGATTGAAGTGGATCCCAAGATGCATGAGACTCTGGCTGAACTGATGGTCTTTCTCTTGGTTTTGGTCGTTGCGGGAATTCCCGTGGCCCTTCCAGCTGTCATGTCGGTGACGTTGGGGCTGGGCTCCCGGGTGATGAGCAAGATGAAGGCGATTGTCTCCAAGCTCATGGCAATTGAAGCGCTCGCCGGAGTCAATGTCCTCTGCTCGGACAAGACGGGCACATTGACGAAGAACCAGCTGACGATTGGAGAGCTTGCCCCCTACAAGGAGGTCTCTCAAGAGGATCTTCTCCTGACTGCTTGTCTTGCCTCTACAATGGATGAGAGCGATGCCATTGATAAGGCCGTCATGGACGCCTTTAAAAAGAAGGAGATGCTGCAAGACTACCATTGCGAGCGCTTTATCCCTTTTGATCCCGTAAGGAAGCGCACGGAGGCAAACATCATCTGCAAGGGAGGGGCGCGTCTTATGGTGTCCAAAGGAGCTCCTCAGGTGATCCTTAGTATGACGACGCTTCAGAATGCAGCTGCCCAGGAAGTGCTTGTCACAATTGAAGAGTTCGCTCAGAGAGGATTTCGAACGCTAGGCGTGGCGAAGTCGGAAGATAACGGGGCTTCCTGGACCTTTCTCGGACTGATCCCTCTTTTGGATCCTCCTCGGGAGGATACCGTGAAGACGATCCAGAGGCTCAAAGATCTCGGGGTCAAAGTGCAGATGGTGACGGGAGACCATGTGGCGATTGCCAAGGAGGTGGGACGCGAGTTGCAGCTCGGGACCAATATCGTCACTGCAGATGATCTTCTCAATCCGGCGCTGACTCCGGAAGAACGGAATGAAATGGTTGCAGCAGCGGACGGCTATGCCGAGGTCTTTCCCGAACATAAATTCGAAATTGTCAAGGATCTGCAACACAAACAAAATATCGTTGGAATGACGGGGGATGGCGTCAACGATGCCCCTGCTTTAAAACAGGCCAATGTCGGCATTGCGGTCAGTGGAGCGACCGATGCGGCCCGCGCTGCAGCCGCTCTTGTGCTCACAGAACCGGGGCTGATGGTGATCTGTCATGCCATCGAGGAGGGGCGGCGTATCTTTGGCCGCCTGAAGAGTTATGCGATGTTCCGCATCAGCGAAACCTACCGCCTTCTCTTCTTTTTGCTCGCAGCCCTTCTTGTCTTTAATGAGCACCCCTTATCTGCCATCATGATTATCATCATTGCGCTGCTCAATGATATTCCTCTCATGATGATCGCCTATGACCACATGGAGGTGGCTCCAAAACCGATCTTTTGGAATATGAAAGAGGTCTTTACCATTGCCGTGGGCCTCTCTTTGGTCGGGGTGATCTCCACCTTTGGACTCTACTGGATTGGGGACCGTTACTGGCAGCTATCGGCCGAGCAGTGCCGCACGCTGGCTTTTATGGCGATTAACTGCGGGGGTAATCTTACGATCTTCATCACCCGCAATCGCGGCGCTCTTTGGGCAAGGCCTTTTCCAGAGCACAAATTTTTCCTGGCTACCCTCTTTACCCAGATTATCGGAACGGTCATTGCCGTTTATGGATTCGGAACCCATGACATGCGCGGGATTGGCTGGACGTACGCTATTTTTGCCTGGATTTACATCCTGGCTTGGTTTGGTTTGTGCGCGGCTACAAAGATCTTCCTCTACTACCTTCTTGAAGGGTCGAAAAAAGAACGCATTCTTGAAAAAGAGATCACCATTGACCTCTCATCAATTGCAGCCTTCAAGGGAATGCGCATGCGCGTTTTAGTCGAAAGACGGAAAGAGTGAGATTTGGGCAAGAGAACATCACCTCGACTTTGCAACTTTTTGGACCCGCCTGCCTCGTCTATTTGCTCTCGGACGTTCGACCTACGGTCGAACTGGGAGATTCTTTAAACTGGGAGATTCTTTAAACCAGGAAGGGGTTTTTAACCCCTTCCTACGCGATTTAAATAACTCCCCCGAGAGCAAATATCTCGATGCCTTCGGGCCCAAAAAGTTGCAAAGTCGAGCTAACTGCAAAAAATTAATTCGCTTGTTCTTTTCTGTGCAAAGGGAATCCGGCCGCTCCTGTTAACAGCGTAATGGCCCACAAAAGAAGCGGGAAGACGAGAAGGTGCTTAGTTGGCAGGTGTTCTAGAAGTAAAATGAAGGCAAAGGTGGTTCCCAGGTTCAATGAGTTCATGATCGAGGTCGCATAGGATCTGTCTTTGGCGCGGCTCAATGCCAAAGTGGCAGTGCTGCAGTAGACTAAAGAACTTCCAAACAAGAGAACGGCCACGGGAAGAAAAAGGGTCCACGTGGTGATGATCTTGTGGAAAAAGAAGAAGACCATCGCAAGAGCGCTTAAAAAGAAGATTAAAAGGCCCAGCTTGAAGAGAGAAGAGGTTTTACATTTCGTTGAGAGAGAGGAGCTTGACATTCCTCCTAAAAACATGCCGAGATAGGGAAGTAATGACCAGGCGCCAAAGAGGTCCGGGGAGAGGCCGATCTTCTCGGCGCTGATGAAGGGGGCTTCGGTTCCGAAGAGATAGATCGCGGAAGTGACGAGCCCCAAGATGAGAGAGCCCATGACGAGGAAGGAGTCTTTTAGAGTGGCTTGATATTTTTTGAGAATCGCTTTGAGAATCAGCGGCTCTTTTGCCTCTTCTCTCAGCGTGCGGGGGAGGCGATAGGAAAAAAAGAAGAGCAGGGCGCTATAGAGAGCTAGAAAGAGAAAGATGCTGGGCCAGCCAAAGTATTGAGTGAGAAAACCTCCGATAGCGATAGAGAGGGGAGGGGCCAAGGAAAAGGAGAGAACATAGTAAGAAGAGATCCGGATCAGCGCCTTTCCTGGAAAGACATCTGCCGCCATATTCCAGCACATCTTCAAACAACCGCCTCCCGCCAGGGCCATGACGAGACGAAAGAAGAGCATCATGCGAAAAGAGTGGAGGGCAAAAGAAAAAAGGCAGCCCAGAGATCCTCCTGCAAAGAGAGCGATGCTTAAGAGGATGAGAGGTTTTCTTCCCCACCGGTTGGAGAGGGGCCCATAAAAGAGAGGCCCGATTGCAAATCCCATCATATAGAGAGAAATCAGGCGCTGAGTCTCTTCTTTTGAGATCGAAAGATCACGGGCAATGAAGGGGAGGGCAGACGAGAGAGTGATTGCTCCTACAGAAGAGAGGGAGACGACTAAAATGAGGGTAAAAATGTGGAAAGAGCGGAGCTCGATTGTCGACTTTTTAGGAGTCATAAATCCCTCTTTTTTAAGGTAGCAGATGCTCTTTAATTTGCAACATTTCCTCTCCCTTTGATAGGATTTAACTAAGCTCGACTTTGCAACTTTTTGGCCCCGCCTGCCTCGTCTATTTGCTCTCGGACGTTCGACCTACGGTCGAACTGGGAGATTCTTTAAACCGGGAAGGGGTTTTTAACCCCTTCCTGGTTTAAATAACTCCCCCGAGAGCAAATATCTCGAGGCCTTCGGGCCCAAAAAGTTGCAAAGTCGAGCTAACGCATGCAACAAGATGATTAAAGTACTGATTGTAGAGAAAGCGGCAGATCGGGAATATGCTCGAAGGATTCGCCATCGAATCTTTGTTGAAGAGGAAAAGATTCCTGAGGCTATTGAAAGCGAAGGGGATGAGGAGTCCCTGCATTTCCTGGCCGCAAAAGAGGGACTCTATGTTTGCGCAGGCCGCTATCGGGTGAAGGGTCCTTTTTTAAAAATCGAGCGGGTTGCGACGCTTCCGGAAGCGCGCGGCAAAGGAGCGGCGACGGAGCTGATGCTTTTCATGCAAGCTTTAGGTTCTAAGGAACACCCGCGTCATCTGCAAATTCTCCATTCCCTAAAAAAGGTCGAGCTCTTTTATCGTAAATTGGGATGGATTCCTGTTGGAAAACCTTTTCAGGAGGCAGGGTTGGAGCACCAGTTAATGATTCTTCCACCCAAGGAGCCCTCTTTGCTCCAATCGCTGCTCTGTCTCAAGGATCCTTCCTCGCCTGTTGTGATTTTAGATGAGTTGTACGCAAGGCTGCAAGATGGGCATGGCCTCATTTAAAGATAAACAGCCTCAGGGCCTTCGTCTTCTTTATGCGACCGAACTGACGGAAAGGATCGCCTTTTACACGCTCCAGACCCTTCTCATTTTGTATATGAGCGAGGGACTCAATCTCTCCGATGATCGAGCTTATTTGCTCTTTGGCGCCTATAGCGCTCTGCTTTACCTGACGGCAGTGGTCGGGGGCTATTTAGCCGACCGCTTTTTGGGCTTTCAGAAGGCTATTCTCTTTGGGGGATGGCTCTTTGTCCTCAGCTATCTTCTTTTGGTCATCCCCGATCAACATTTTTTTTATTTGGGTTTAAGCGTCAACATTGTGGCTAACGGTTTGTTTAAACCGAATGTAACAAGCATCCTGGGCGAGCTTTACGAAGGTCCCGAAGATCCTCGGCGGGATGCGGGATACACCCTTTTCTATATGGGGATCAACATCGGAAGTTTGCTTCCTCCGCTCTTTTTGGGAGGGTTGATCTTGTGGTTTAACTGGCAGGGAGGCTTTTCCCTTGCTGTTCTTGCAATGCTTGTCGCGATGTGGATCTTTTTAAAGGGAAGAGGGCAGTTAAAGGGAGCAGGAGGGATTCCGCTTGCTAGTTTATATCACCACCGGGGCAAAAAGAGAGTCTTTTTAATTCTCTTTTTCTCAGTCATCACTCTCGTTATCTTTTTTCTCTATCTGCTGCTCCATTTTGCAGCAGAGGTGGATCTCTTTGTGGGCGTCGTTTCGATCCTGTTTATCCTGATGGTTCTCTATCTTGTATTCAAAGAGAAGGGACGAGAGAGAGTGCGGATGGGAGCGGCTTTGCTGCTGACGATCATTTCTACGGCATTTTGGACCTTTTATGCCCAGCAGCCGACCTCTTTGGTCCTTTTTGCCAAACGCAATATGCGAAAAGAGTTGCTCGGCATCCCGTTAGATGCTGAGGCTACGCTCTTTTTTTCTCCCTTTTTCATCATCTTATTTTGTCCGCTCCTCTCTAAATTATGGCTCTATTTGCAGCATCGAAGAAGGGATTGGAGCACGCCGATAAAATTTGCTTTCGGCATTCTTTTGATGGCTTTGGGCTTTTTGATTTTGGGAATCGGAACGCGCTTTTTTGGAAAGGAGGCTTTGCTCTCTCCCTGGTGGATGATCTTTTGCTTTGCTTTTCAAGCTTTGGGAGAAGTCTTGCTTTCTCCCATCGGCCTCTCCATGATTACCGCGCTCTCTCCTCACGCTCATATCGGGTTGATGATGGGTGTTTGGTTTTTGGCGCAGGCATCAGCCTTTGCGCTCGGCGGAAAGCTCGCTACTTTTTCTACCGTCCTTCCACGGTTTACTCTGGAAGAATCACTGGCAGTCTATTCCCGCGCCTTCCTGCTCTTTTTTTGGATCTGTTTCTTTTTTGCCGTCGTGGCCTTTCTTCTGGCGCCCCTTCTCAATCGGATGATTCATCCCAAGAAAACAGTCCTTTGAAAGGAGAGAGGAGCTGTTTTAAGGTGTTTGCAGGATTGAGAAGCTCTTTGAGCATGTTTTTGAGATTTTCTTTCTGAAAAACAGTTAAGAGCATCTGTCCCAGAACGCTATTTGCAATTTGATCCAGAGGAAGACCGCCGTGGCTTTGAATGTTGGTAAGGAGGATCTCTTTGATGAGAGGCAATGTATGGATTTTTTTAGGTTTTGTTTTGTAGACAACGTCCGTTTGGATGTTCTTGAGCAGAAGCTTGGCGATCGAGACGGTGCGAGCCGACTCCTTTTTGTCATAGGTGTCGATCCGGGTATAGAAGTTTTCCAGAAGGCGCGTCCAGTTTCCCTTGGGACTTGTGATCTCATCGAATTCTAATCCAAGATAGATCTGATCGAGAGAGATCTCATCTACAAAGAGGTTGTCTTTCAAAAAATTAATCAGGGGCGCCTTGATAATCAGTGTGTGAGTAGTCAGCGCGTTGGGAAGAATAGAGGTTTGGAGGTTCTCGACGGTTATTCCAGAAATGGTGATCCGGTTTAAAGAAAAGTCGATCTTGTCGACATGGACGGGGACGTTGAGTTTGCGCGAAAGAGCGTCGCTTAAAATATCAGGTGCTTTTTTGACATAGAGCCACGCTATTGTGCCCAGCGCAAAAAGGGAGAGTAGAAAAAGAACAAAAATTGTCTTCCAAATCCTTATCATCAACTCTAGATATAAAAAAAGGCGCCTTAAAAAGCGCCTTTTTTTACTGTACTCAAGTTTTTTTAATAATCAGCTCCATGTCCGTGCATGGCCGGGGAGGCTGATTTCTCCTCTTTTTCCTCGGAAATGATCGCTTCCGTGGTCAAAAGGAGCGCAGCAATCGATGCGGCCTGCTCGATGGAGAGGCGAACCACCTTGGTGGGGTCGATGATGCCCTTCTCCAGCATGTCGCCAAATTGGTCTGTCTGAGCATCCCAGCCGTCATAAGTGCCCATTGCCGTCACTTTTTGCACGATAATGGAGCCCTCTTTGCCGGCATTCTCGGCAATTTGCCGTAAAGGATAGGTGATGGCCTTCATGATGATCTCCACACCGGCTCGTTCATCGCCCACTAGCTTTTGAGAAAGCTTTTCAAGCATCGGCAGACAGCGAATAAAGCTCACGCCGCCTCCGGGAAGAATGCCCTCTTCAATCGCCGCCTTTGTGGCGTGCTGGGCATCGTCGACGCGGTCTTTGGTCTCCTTCATCTCCACTTCAGTTGCAGCACCGACATAGATGACGCCGACTCCGCCTGCAAGTTTTGCCAATCTCTCTTGAAATTTTTCTCTGTCGTAATCGGAATCGCTCTCCTCTATTTGTTTTTTTAGAAGGGCGATGCGGCCTTTGATCTCTTCTTTCTTGCCGGCTCCTTCGATGAGCGTCGTGTCCTCTTTCTTGATCACGGCTTTTTTTACCTTCCCTAACATGTTCAGGGTGGTTTTTTCCAAGGTCATTCCCAGCTCTTCGCTGATAAACTGGCCTCCTGTCAAGATAGCGATATCCTCAAGAATGGCTTTCCTGCGATCGCCAAAGCCCGGGGCTTTGACGGCGCATACCTTGAGGCCGCCGCGCAGCTTGTTGACAACCAGAGTCGCAAGAGCTTCGCCTTCAATATCTTCAGCAATGATGAGCAAGGGGTGTCCCCCTTCTGCAACTGCTTGCAGAATAGGAAGGAACTCCTTCATGGAGGCAATCTTCTTGTCGTAGATCAGGATGTAGGCATTTTCAAGCACAGCTTCCTGCGCTTCGGGATGGGTCATGAAGTAGGCGGAAAGATAGCCCCGGTCGAAGTTCATCCCTTCGACGACTTCCAGGGTCGTTTCAAAGCCTTTTCCTTCTTCAACAGTCAGAGTGCCGTCTTTACCCACTTTATCGATGGCATTTGCAATGATCTCGCCGATGTGCGTATCTCCGTTGGCGGAGATAGTTGCGACTTGGGCGATCTCTTTTTTATCCTTGATCGGTTTGCTCAACTTTTCTAGATGGGCTTTGATCTCTTTGACCGCCTTTTCAATTCCCCGCTTGATCTCCATGGGATTAGATCCCGCAGTGACCATGCGCAGCCCTTCGCTGTAGATTGCTTCGGCAAGGATCGTGGCAGTTGTGGTGCCGTCTCCGGCCTTATCGGCTGTCTTACTAGCGACCTCTTTGACCATTTGGGCGCCCATGTTTTCGTGCTTATCTTCAAGCTCGATCTCCTTGGCGACCGTCACGCCATCTTTTGTGACATGAGGAGCTCCAAATGATTTATCTAATATGACATTGCGTCCCTTGGGGCCAAGAGTGACCTTGACTGCCGAGGAGAGTATGCGTACTCCTTTTAAGATCTTTTGGCGCGCTTCTTCTCTAAATTTAATATCTTTTGGTGCCATCTTTTTTTTCTCTCCTTTTAGTGATTAATTATTGCAATGATATCGTCAGCTTTCAAAATGAGATACTCTTCTTCATCAAGGACGACCTCTTGTCCTGAATATTTATCCATGAGAATGGTATCTCCTGCCTTGACAGGCATTGGAAGCGTTGCGCCGCTTTCGGTCAACTTGCCCGGTCCAATGGCAATGACTTCAGCGGTCTCTTGTTTTTGTTTTGCGCTGTCGGGAAGGATAATTCCCCCTTTGAGAGTCTCTTGTTGCTTGCTTCTTTGAACAAGAACACGATTCCCGAGCGGTTTGAATGTAATTTTCTTTTTGGTTTGTTGAGCCATATCTTTTTCTCCTCGTATTAATAAAGAGTGTTTCTACAAGAGTACTGAGTGTAGTCGAGATGGGGATTTTTGCCAATGCTTTTTAGCACTTAAGAAAGGTAATTGCTAATTTGAGAGGGAAAATATACCGAACGCACTTCAAAAATTTGCTTTAGGCTTGGTCAAAGTCGAGCAAAGCCTCACTGGAATTTAAAATCCATTTTTGAGTATAAACTCGACTTTCTTGGGTATTGAGGAGATACGATGGGTAAACAAAGAAGGGATGTGCGCTCGGAGGATCAATGGAGGGTGGACTCTCTTTATCTTTCCCTAAAAGAGTGGGAGGCGCAATTCCCAAAATGGGGAGGGGAGGAAAGGGAGTCCAAATGGCCTGAGATCGGCGCCTTTAAAGGCAGGCTGGGAGAGGGAGAAGAAGTGGTCAAAGAAGTCATTGATACGCTTCTGTGTATAGAGAGAAAACTTGAAAAACTTTTTACCTACGCCCATCTTAGACAGGATGAAGATCTGAGAGCCGAGGAGCCAAAAAAAGCTCTCATGCGCATCACTTCTTTGCATTACGAGTTTGCCAAAGAGACTTCCTGGATCCAACCCGAGCTGCTCCAGCTGGATGAAGAGCGGCTGCAAAAGTATTTGGAATCTCCCCTTTTATTACCCTACAAGATCTATCTCCAGAGGATCGTTCGTTTAAAGCCCCATACGCTTTCTCAAAAAGAAGAGGCCCTCCTTGCCCTTTCAGGCAATGCCTTGGAAGTCTCCAGAAGAGCCTTCGGGGCCTTCAATGATGCCGATCTGAAATTTCCCGAAGTGGAAGACAGCCAGGAAAAAAAAAGAGAGCTGACCCATGCGACCTATCACCGTCTCCTGCGTTCTAAGGATCGCAAGCTGAGAAAAGAGGCATTCTGTGCTATGCACGAGAGTTACAGGCAATGGGAAAACACACTCTCCGAGCTCATCTTTGGTCAGGTGCAAAACCACCTCTTTCAAATGAAAGCCCGCAAATTTAGCTCTTGCCTTCAGGCTGCCCTTTTTCCCCATCAGATTGAAACGAAGGTCTATACCTCTCTCATCGAAACAGTGCGCAATCATCTCTCTTCTCTTTACCGCTACATGCAGCTGCGTAAAAGAGTGATGGGTGTGGAGGAGCTCCATCTCTACGACCTTCATGCTCCCCTCATTTCTCTTCAGGAAGAAGAGATCTCTTATGGACAGGCGGTTCAGTATGTAAAAGACGCCGTTGTCCCCTTAGGACAAGAGTATCAAAAGGAGCTTTCTTTCGGATTTCAAGAAGGAGGCTGGGTGGACCGCTATGAAAATGAGGGAAAGCGTTCGGGAGCCTATTCGAGCGGATGCTATGATAGCATGCCCTTCATACTCATGAATTATGAGGGAGCTTTGCGAGATGTCATGACCCTGGCCCATGAAGCGGGCCACAGCATGCACACGCTGCTATCCAATCGCCATCAACCCTATCACTACTCTCATTATCCCATCTTTTTGGCCGAAGTGGCCTCTACGCTCCATGAGGAGCTTCTTCTTGACCATCTTTTAGCCCGGGCGGAATCGAAAGAGCGAAGGGCCTATCTGATCAATCAGCGCATTGATGACATGAGAGCAACCTTTTTTAGGCAGGTGATGTTTGCTGAATTTGAATGGAAGCTGCACAGCTGCGCAGAAGAGGGAACTCCTCTCACTCCGGGACTGCTAAAAAGGGAGTATAAAAAACTCAATGAGGACTACTTTGGCCCCGGCGTCTTCATCGATCCGCTCATCGAGATCGAATGGGCGCGCATTCCTCATTTTTATTACAACTTTTATGTCTACCAGTACGCGACGGGAATCAGTGCAGCCTATGCTCTATTTGAAAAGATAAAAAAGGAAGGGCAGGCAGCTAGAAATCGCTACCTGCGTCTTCTCTCTTCCGGATGCTATGAGTTTCCGCTGCGTCTCCTTCAGGAGGCGGGTGTAGAGATGCTGAAACCAGAACCTGTCCTTTCCTTCATACGCCATTTTGACAGCCTCGTTCAAGAGCTTGACGTCCTTTTGGCATAAAAATTGCCTGAAAAGATCAAGAGCGGTATACGCAATATTAGAAATATGGATCAAACCTTTCAGAAAGTAAAAGCCGCCTTTATCGTCATCAATGAAAAGGGGCTGCACACACGTCCTGCGACCGAGCTTGTAAAGTGCGCCTCCTCCTTTAAATCCCACATCTTTCTCCATACCCTTTCCATGAGCGTCAATGCCAAATCCCTTCTGGGCATCTTGATGTTGGCAGCCTCAAAGGGGTCCAAGATCCGCATTGAAGCAGAAGGGCGGGATGCAGAAGAGGCCGTGCAAGCCCTGCTCTTTTTGGCCAAGAACAAATTCAACATTAAGTATTGAGTTCTTCGACGGGAATGGTCTTATCCAGGATCTCTTTGCGACAAAAGACGGGAATATTGTTCATCAGCGCCAAGGTGACACAGTCGCTAGGGCGTGCGTCAATCTCTAAAATCGTCGACTGGTCACCTCGTTTTTGTTCCAGGTAGAGGCGGGAAAAATAGATGGTATCTTCCAGATCGTTGATGACGATTTGCAAGGGTTTGATGTCGAGTCCGTTTAAGATGGCATTGATGAGGTCATGGGTATAGGGGCGTGGTTTGTGCTCTTCGGTCAGATAGATTTGAATGGTACGGCCGACCTGAGGATCAGTATAGATGGCAAAGCGTTTTTCTTCCGTTCCGAGAATGATAACAGTGTATGCGCGCGATTGCAGAATTTTACTGAAGCTGACGGGGATCAGATCCACATCCATTCCCTCATTTTAGGGGCGAGTGACAATTTGTCCATCAGAAAAACCGATGAGGACGCGTCCGGCGAGGTGAAAGAAGAAACCGGTATCTACAACCCCGGGAAGCTGAATGAGTGAGGCGTGGTCTCTCTCTGGATGCTCCCTCAGCCGGGGAAAGTGAATATCGAAGATGTAGTTGTGGTTATCCGTGATGAAGAGATCCCCCTTTTTATTCTTGCGAAAGGAGCCATGGAAGCCCAATCTTTCGATCTGACGGCAGGTGGCTTGAATCCCAAATGGGATCATCTCTACCGGGAGATTTTTTTTCCCAAGAAGAGAACAGAGTTTGGATTCTTCAACGAGAACGACCATCTCCGTGCTCATGCTGGCAAGAATTTTCTCGCGCACAAGGGCTCCTCCTCCCCCTTTGATCATCCTTTTTTGTTCATCGATCTCATCCGCGCCGTCGACGGCGATGTCGAGAGAAGAGAGTTGATTAATGTCCGTTAAGGGAATGCCCGCTCTTTTGGCAAGCTCTTCGGATTCATTGGAGCTGGCAACGGCCTGAATGGCGAGCCCTTCGGCGCAAAGCTCTCCTAAGCGCTTGATGAAAAAATGCGCTGTAGAGCCCGATCCAAGCCCTACTCTCATTCCCGATTTGATCAGCTCAGCTGCTGCCCGGCCGAGCCTCTTTTTGATTGCATCCATGATTTAAAACAGTTATTCTCTCATTTAATGATTACCTTGCAAGATCTTTTTCGCTTTCTTGATGCTCTCTTTCCTACAGAAGGGGTTTTAGATGCCTGCCATAATGGCCTGCAGGTGGAGGGGAAGGGAGAGATTCGAAAGATTGCGCTCGCTGTCTCCGCCTCTTTAGCCGTCATCGAGAAAGCCGTCTCGATCGGAGCCGATGCTCTCATTGTTCACCACGGCCTTTTTTGGAAAAATGATCCCCTTTACCTTTCCGGGTCCAAAAGAAGCAAGCTCGCTCTTCTTCTGGCTCACGACATCTCACTTTTTGCCTATCATCTTCCCTTGGATGCGCATCCCTCCCTCGGCAACAACTGGAGGGCTGCCATTGAATTAGGATGGAAGCAGCTCGAATCTTTTGGTATCAGCAATGGCTATCCTATCGGTGTTAAAGGAGCGTTTCCTGCACTCCCTGTACAGGAATTTACCAGAAAACTTGTGGATTACTACGGCCATAAAGCCGTTTTGGCTTTAGGGGGGAAAGAAGAGGTCAGCAGTGCTGCGCTTCTTTCCGGGGGCGGCCATCGTTACATCGAACAGGCCGTCCGCGAAGGAGTGGACTGTTTTGTCACGGGCAGTTTCGACTTGCCCGTTTGGGATATTGCGTTAGAAGATCAGATCAATTTTGTGGCGATGGGACACCATGCCACTGAGAGAGTGGGTCTTCTTGCCCTTCAGAGTCACTTGCAAGACCATCTGGGGCTTCCCTTAGAGTTCATTGATCTGCCCAATCCCTTTTAACTCGACTTTTAACCTTTTTTCTTGCGTATTATTTTTTTCATTCCTACTCTTAGAGGCTGTGTAAACCAGGAGTTGTCATATGGCAGTTGCGATCAAAATTGAGAAAAGGGGTCTTGCAAGAGAGAGCCACAAGACGAAGAGGGTTCGGGAAAAACTGCAAAAAAGACTCGAAGAACAGGAGCGAGCCATCACTCCTCATGCCATCGAACAAAAAACCATTGAAATTCATCGCTGGATTGCACGCCATGCACCCTATCGAGTTGTCCTCCGGTCGAAGAACATTTCTCTCTTTGATGAAAATCAAAACACCGCTAGACTCAGCCGCCGAGTCGAAGCAATTGCACAAAAACTACAACAGCAATTGACGCTCCCTTCGAAAGATTTAAAAGAGCGCCATATTCAAAAGCAGTCGAGGTGACGATATACCGAACGCACTTGAAAAATTGGATTTGGGCCGACGCGAAAGCTCCCCCCGGTTCGACGATCGCATCTCGCCCCATATTAGAAATATGGGGCGAGATGCGATCGTCGAATTCCGAGGTTTTGGCGCAGCCGAAATTCCAATTTTTGAAGTGCGTTCGGTATACACCAAGCGAAATCGGAGCGCAGCATTCCGAACTGCGACGCCCTTCCCGCTGAGGGAAGATCGAGGAGAAGGGGGCGTGGCAGAGGCGCATCAAGTCCAAATTCACAAAATCTGACGGAGTGCGGCAGTGCCGGAGACGAAGATGAACTGGGGCCTTATGGCCCGAGAATTTTTTTAGGTTTTGGGCCGAGTTTCGAACTCGGCCCAACCCGTCTTTTGAAAATACCCGGCCCTTAAGGGCCGTGTTTCCCAACGGGGGAGGGATGAAACAGAATGTGATCGATTGTCTAAAGGAGAGGGGGCTTGTCGATGCGATGACAAGCAGCGATCTTTGCAAACGCGCCGAAAAGCCCTTAACCGTATACATAGGATTTGATCCGACCGCAGACAGCCTTCATGTAGGCAATCTGGTTGGGATTGTAGCGTTGGGATGGTTCCAGAGATTTGGACACAGACCGGTAGCGCTTCTCGGAGGAGCGACGGGGCGCATAGGCGATCCTTCGGGGAAGAGTCAGGAGCGGCCGCTTCTCAGCGAGGCGATGCTGCAAAAGAATGTCGTCTCCATCGCGAAGCAGTTGGAGCAGATTCTAAAATACTCCGGAGCGCGCGCCCCGCTTGTCGTCAATAATGAGGAGTGGTTATCGAAATTTTCCCTCTTGGATTTTTTGCGCGATATCGGAAGGCAGTTTCGAGTGGGGCCAATGTTGGCCAAAGAGAGCGTACGCTCTCGCATGGATGCAGAGGAGGGGATGAGTTTTACGGAATTCTCCTATCAACTGCTTCAATCCTATGATTTTTATTATCTTTTGGAGCATCACGAGGTCTGTCTGCAGATAGGAGGAAGCGATCAGTGGGGAAATATCACTTCAGGGATTGAGCTCATCCGCAAACTTTGCGGCAAGACGGCCTTTGGGTTGACATGGCCCTTGCTCACGCGCAGCGATGGAAAGAAATTTGGAAAGACAGAAGAGGGGGCAGTATGGCTCTCTTCGGAAAGATCTTCTCCCTATCACTTCTACCAGTACTTCATGCAGATACCCGATCGGGATGTCACGAAGCTTCTTAGGATGCTGACTTATATGGATCTTGCGGAGATTAACGCCATTGAAGCTGCGATGAAGAGGCCCGAATATCTCCCCAATACGGCTCAAATGCGTCTGGCGGAAGAAGCGACGCGTCTTGTTCATGGCGAAGAGGGCCTACAAAGAGCGCTGCGCGTAACCCAGGCGGCAGCTCCCGGGAAAAAGGCCCTTCTCGATGCAGCCCTTTTGAAGGAGATTTCCTTAGATATTCCCCATCTTTTTCTTAAGAGAGAAGCGGTTCTTGGCTCAAAGTTCATCGATGTGATGGCGCTCTCCGGCGTTGTCTCGAGTAAAGGGGAAGCGACGCGGTTGATCCGAAATGGGGGAGCCTACCTTAATGAAGAAAGGGTGGAAGACCCTACGCTTGTTTTGGAAGAGAGCCATTTCATAGGGGGAGACTGCTTGCTGATCGCCTCCGGGAAAAAAAAGAAGGTTCTTATCCAGCTTAAATAAAGCACTTGTCTGAAATTCAACGGGATACAACAATGAGATTATGAACCTGAGCCTAAAAACAGGCGGCAAGATGCGCTGCGCGGCAAACTCCTATCGATTCTCGCGAGGAATAACATTCTTGAATACGAAGGATTCGTAAGCGAGAATCGATAGGGCACTGCCGCAACAAGCAGATTGCCGCCTGTTTTTAGGCTCGGGTTAATAAATAAACCATCTTCCCCGTAAGGGGAGTTTGACGAGGATCCATAACAAGGAGCTTAAGATTATGGCCACAATCACCAAGAAGAAGCTGGTACAGTTAATTGCCCAAAAATATGGGTTGCATCCCAATGATGTACGCAATGTCACTCAGGCTCTTCTCGATTTGATGACGGACTCTCTTGCGCAGGGCGACCGGTTGGAATTTCGCGATTTTGGCGTCTTTGAGATTGTCGAGCGAAAACGCAAGATTGGAAGAAATCCAAAAAATGCAGCTGTTCCCATTGTCATCCCTGCCAGGTCCGCAGTGAAATTTACTCCCGGAAAAAAGATGAAGCAGCTTGTGGAAGAGAAGAAACACGAGACAGAAGAATTTCGAGAAGAAGATTCTCAGTGATCTCTCTTTTTTCTTATTATCAGAAATGTTTTCGGCAGGCGGATTTTACCTATCCCTGGCATGAGGCTGTATTTTATTATCTTTTTTCTGGAAAGTTCGATCCGGAAAAGGGGAGGATGCTTAAGGAAAACACACTCTCTCTGGACTTGAGGGAGTCTTCTGATTATGTGCTTTTTTTTCAGCGGTTTTTAACTCTCTCTTGCCTCTCTTTTTTGACTCAAACCTCATTTTCCCTAGAGCCTCTTTTTCAAAAAGCCCTCACACACCCCTATTGGCAGGGCTCGTCTCTTTGCTCTCTTTCCTTTCAGCTTTGCGCTCATTTGGGAGCATGGCATCAGAGAGAAGAGGCCATGCCCTCTCTTGAGCAAGATAAGATCTGGTCGGGAGGGGAGCTCACTCTCCAGGAAGAGGCTGAATCAGCCCTCCTTAAAGGATGTTTGGGTCTTTTGAAAGAGGACAGCGAACTTCAAGAGAGGGCGCTTCTCCAGGCAGAGTGGATGCTCTCTCTTTTGGATCACGAGCACTTTCCCTTTTTTTCGCTTTTTTGCGCGGAAGAAAGCTGCGCCCCTCTCTCTCTTTTTGCCGCAAACCACGTTCTTTTTTGCCTCTGCGACTCTTTGACAAAAGAAGAGAAGTGGCATCTTGCGTCAATCAGGCAGCTGCACCATCTCGAAAAGTGCGGAACTCCGGCTCCCTCGGACCTTCCTTTGATTTTACCCCTTCTTTTGGCTCTTTTAAAACGGCTTGATCCCGGCCTCTCCTTTTGCGTGGAGAGCTCTTTTCTCGCCTCGCCTTTTATTTTTTCGCGGCAAAGACAAGCAAGCGGCTTTGCCTTGACCTTGCTGGGGAAAAATAGCGGGCTGGGAGCTTTTCATAAAAAAGGGGTCAAAATAGTCAATTGCGGGCCCTGGGCGGCACCTCTGGGAGAGTGCAGGAATTTTGGGATTCGACGTCTCGCTTTTCGAGAAAAGGAGCTCTTTTTCTCATTGAAATCAGATCTCATGCAGGGAGCGGGTTCTCCAAAAGATTTCGCTTCGCCTCTTGAGAGCGCCTCTTCATCCCTTGAGGGCTGGACTCGTCTGCAGCCGACACCCTCTTTTGTCGACGGCTGGATACATCTAAAAGCCCGGGAAGACAAAGAGCGCCTCAATCTGGATCTGACATTGAGCTCATCTCCGGATGCAGGGGTTCTCTTTTTTGCGTTCCTTGTCCAAGCAAAGGAAGCTCAAGTAGGACGCCATCGCTTTTTGCCTGCAACCATGCGTCATTATCTTGGCGAGAGCGCGCTTATCACCTTTTTTGCACAAGAGGAGAAGATTGAGATTGCTCTTTCTAAAAAAGGCGAAATTGAGCTGATCCCCTTGGGAGGAGGGCGCCACTTTTGGGGAGCAAATTTTTTACTTGCTCTCGCTTTTTCTTCCTCCCGTCCCTCTCTCTCTTGCTCTATCTGTTAAACGATTGAAAAATAATCAGATTGTGTCATAATTAGCCTTTATTAATGAGCGCATTTGGGCTCCGAAGAGAGTTTTGCAAATGGCTCTTGCGATAAAGAAAAGGGGGAGTTTTGTCTTTTCCAAGAATTCTTTTATATGGAACAATTATTTTATTTGGCGCCATGGGCTCTTTTGCTCTTATCAAGCGGCTGAAAGGGTCTCGAGAAGCGATCGAGCAAGCGGCGGAGATCTCACAAGACGAAAAGGAGCGGGAGTTGCTCAAACAGGTGGCAGCTCTTCCCAAGACCCCCGTTGCCTCCTTTACGGAGATTAAAATAGCTCCTCCTGCTCCTCTCGAGCCGGTTGAAGAAGAGGATTTTCCTGCATGCAACCGCATGCAGCAGCTCTTCTCTACGGGCCCTCATAAACTCCCTATTGTGGAGACGATTACTTATACAAGCAACGTTCCCTGGCTCAAAGGAAGGCCTGCCTGGCTTGCCGATTATTCAAACTACTACAACACTTCGTGTCATTTCATTGCGCGCAGTTTAAATAAAAAACTTGATTATCTCTCTCAAAAAGTGTTTCCAGGAAGTAAATTTAATGTCTTTTCCAAGGATAAAAAGATTCAGTTTTATCTGCTGCTCGATCTTTCCAGAAGGAAGATGGGACTTTACTACATTGACCTGGATACGAATGAGCGCGTCTTGCTTAAGACTTATCTGGTCGGCGCTGGGAAGTTGGATGAGAAAAGACTGTCCGGCAGCTTAACGCCCTTAGGCAAGTTTTCCTTAGCGAATAAAATTGCGGTTTACAAGCCGGGTGATATCGGCTTTTTTCAGGAAAAAAGAGTTGAGATGATCCAAGTCTTTGGGACACGCTGGATTCCCTTTAAAGAGGAACTTGAGGGGACGACAGGACGTGCTAAAGGATTTGGCATTCATGGAGCTCCCTGGCTCAAGGATAAAGAGACGGAAGGCTATCTTGAAAATCGCGACTGCATCGGAAAGTATGATAGTGGGGGATGTATCCGCCTCCTCCAGGAAGATGTCGAAGAGCTTGCCTCGATTGTCATGACCAAGCCCGCAGTCATTGAGATTGTGCGCAATTTCCGCACTGCGCGCCTGCCCGGCGTAGAAAAAGGCGAACCCCAACACAAATAAGACAATGCCTCCTCCGGAAAAGCAGATTTTGGAGCATGAGAAAGAGATTGTCGCTTATGAGAAGACCATTGCGCAATTTAAGCGACAAAATGAAAAAAATCCCATTTCCACAGCTTCTGAAATTGCAAAACTTGAAAAGAAGCTCGAAGCTCTTAAAAAGAGAATCTATTCTCAGCTGACTCCCTGGCAGCGGATCGCCATTTGCCGCCACCCTTCCCGACCCAAGGCGCTGGATTACATAAAAAATATCTGCAACGATTTCACGGAACTCTTTGGCGATCGCCTCTTTCGGGACGATCGAGCCGTGCTTTGCGGATTTGCCAAAATCCAAGGCGTCAAAGTGATGGTAGTGGCCCAGGAAAAGGGAAGCGATACGGAGAGTCGTATTCGGCACAATTTTGGAATGCTCCATCCTGAAGGATACCGAAAGGCCTTGCGCTGCATGCGGCTTGCAGAAAAATTTCACCTTCCCGTCCTCTCTTTGATTGATACTCCCGGAGCTTATCCGGGGTTGAGTGCAGAAGAGAGGGGACAGGGGTGGGCCATTGCGCAGAACTTAAGGGAGATGGCGCGTTTGAAAACGCCGATTTTTGCTCTTCTCATTGGAGAGGGCTGTTCGGGAGGGGCTTTAGGGATCGGGGTAGCCGATGTGGTCGCCATGCTGCAGCATGCCTACTATTCGGTCATTTCCCCCGAAGGGTGCGCCTCGATCTTGTGGCAAGATACATCTAAAAATGAAGAGGCTGCAAAAGCTCTGAAAATGCAGGCGGAAGACCTTCAGGAGATGGGGGCGGTTGATGCCGTCATCGAGGAGCCCTTAGGAGGTGCGCACCAAGCTCCGGAGGTCGTCTATCGCAATGTTCAAAACTTTGTTTTAGAACAATGGAATCTCTTCAAATCGATCTCTCCTGCTCTTTTAATTGAGAGGCGCTATCAGAAGTTTCGCCAGCTTGGAAAATTTGCCATCGAAGATCCGCTCCATTCCCCACGTTATTAACCAGCGGTTGCAAACAACTGCTTTTCTTCATAAAATGTACACAAATGAACTCAAAATTAATTGCAACCTGGGAGCTGCCTCCTCGAAATGTGGCTGTCAAAAAACGTACAAAGTCGAGATATACCGAACGCACTTCAAAAACTGGATTTGGGCCGACGCGAAAGCTCCCCCCGGTTCGATGATCGCATCTTACCCAATATTAGAAATATGGGGCGAGATGCGATCGTCGAACCGCGAGGTTTTGGCGCAGGCGAAATTCCAATTTTTCAAGTGCGTTCGGTATAACTGAATATGAAACTTTTATTAAAAGCTGCACTTCATCATCGCAAACATTTTACCCTTCTCATCTTTACTTTTTTAACCCTTTTTGCTCTCACCATTGCCTCGCAAATGGAGATGTTTGCACTAGGCATCCTCTCCAGTAATGGAGCCGATTTCTTTGCTCTCTTTTCTCCCAAAAAAGAGGAGGTCATCCGCTCCCATGATGCGATCTCCTTACATGATGTGAAAGTAAAATGGCATGAGATTGATACAGAGGGAAGCGGCATCATCACTAAAGAAAAAGCCGCCGCCTACATGGAAAAGCGTCGAGAGACCAATCCCTTGAATTGGATCTTGCGCAACACGGCTAAGACATTTCATCTCTCCGATAATATCAATGTCCTCATCGGCCTGCTTGTGGTGATTGCCGTCTTTAAGGCGATCTGGCTCTTCTTAAGCCGGTTTACAACACAGCTCTTCGCTATCCGTATCAGCCGAGATTTAAGACAGCGCTATTTCGAGCACATCCAGTCTCTGCCGATGAGTTTTTATCAGGAGTACAATATCGGGTCGCTCTCTTCTCGAGTTGTCGGGGATGCGGGACAGATCGCCTCCTCTCTGAATTCCTCTGTGACCAACTTCTTGCAAACCCCCTTTACCATTGTCACCAGCCTGCTTGTCTGTTTTTACCTCTCCTGGCAGCTCTCTCTTGTGATTCTTGTCGGCCTGCCCATGATCATCATGCCGATTGTCTTTCTTGCCAAGAGAGTGAAGAGGGTCACGCGACAATTGCAACTGAACCAAGAGCGGTTTGCATCCGTGCTGATCGACTTTCTGGCAGGCATCCAGACGGTGAAGATCTTTGCCATGGAGCTTTTCTCTCGAAAGAAATACGAAGAACAGAATGACCGTATGGCAGTCTTAGAGAGCAAAACGGCCAAATACGCCCTGCTTACACGCCCCATTCTCCATGCGATTACCACCCTTTGCATTGCAGGCGTGGTGATCTTTGGCCTATACACCCTTGGGATGCCGCTTTCTCAACTCATTGTCTTTTCGGGCATGCTCCATCTGGCGTACGAACCCGTAAAAAAGTTTGCCGATGAAAATGCCAATATCCAGCGTGGAGTCGTTGCCGCAGAGAGAATGTTTGAGGTTTTAAACATCAAGCCCCACATTGAAGATCAGGATGGAGCCCTTGAGCTTTCCGGATTTAACGATTCGATTGAATTCGACCGGGTCTGGTTCCGGTATCAGGGAGAGTGGATCTTAAAGGACGTCAGCTTTACGGTGCGCAAAGGGCAAACCGTAGCCATTGTCGGACCGACGGGAGCCGGGAAATCGACGATCGTTCAGCTCCTTCCCCGTCTTTATGAGGTGCAAAAAGGGGAGATTCGCATCGATGGAAAACCTCTTAATGCCTACACACAAAAATCTCTTCGCGAAAACATCGCCTTTGTCTCTCAAAGACCCTTTCTCTTCTACGACACAGTGGCTGCCAACATCTCCTTCGGGAGGCACTTCTCTCAAGAAGAGATCGAAAATTCGGCCAAGCGCGCGCATGCCCACGAATTCATCAAGGAGCTGCCGGACAAGTATCACACCATGCTAACCGACGCCGGGCAAAATCTCTCGGGCGGCCAGCAGCAGCGCCTGGCCATTGCCCGCGCTCTTCTGAAAGACGCTCCGGTTCTCATCTTGGACGAGGCGACCTCTGCGCTGGATGCCATCAGTGAGAATCGAATCAAATCAGCCATCTTTGATCTTCATGGAGAGGTGACGCAGATTCTCATCGCCCACCGCCTCGGCACCATTGAACACGCAGACAAGATCATCTACTTGGAAAAGGGAGAAAAGATCGCCGAAGGCTCCAAAAAAGAGCTTCTCAAACACTGTGTGGAATTCCGCCAGATGTGGGAGGCTCTCTATCGCACGGAAAAGAGCTCCAAACAGGAGAGCGAACTTCCTGTCACCCTTGGTTAAGAAGTAGAGTTGTCTTTTTTTGGAGCAGTAAAAAAAGTTGATCATCAGGGCAGCGCAAGCGGATCAAGTGCAACAGCCGCATTTCTTAGCGCCGGTACAGCAACACATCCATCCTCCAATGAGAGCAAGTCCGCCGCACACCCCTAAACCGACCTTTAACGCTGTACAGGATATGAGTGGTTGTGTGCCATCATCACATTCTCCAAAAATTCCAACAAGCAAACCAAACGCCGCCATGGCAACCCAGCTTATTCCACAGCATATTCCAACGGGACCGTGCCAACAGTCGCAGTGATACGAGGAATAGGAAGAGGAATATGAGCCTTGCGACGCAGAAGCTCTGCTTGCCGTAGAGAGAAGACTCATTTTTTCTGGAGGAATCACAACAACAGTACTGCCTTCAGGGAGCACAATCGTGCTGTCGGCAGATAATCTGTCATAAGTGTAATTAGCATTTCCTACAATAGACATAATTTTCTCCTATGATATATAATTTATTTTTGTTCCTTGAGAGATTAAGATTAACATTGAAAAATTATTATTTCGTAATTTTAAGTAGACAATCTTTTTAAACAACCTCTTCCAGTCTTGAATCAAAACTTGTCGCTTGTCCATTCGAAGCTATAAATTTCATTGTCTTCATTAAATAATCAAAAACAACTTCAGCTTGGTTTTTCTGGGTTGTAAATAATTTTAATGTTTCAGTAGGGTTTGCTTCTAAAAAATCTTGTGCTAATTGCAGCATCTTTGCCTTTTGTCCCGGTTTTTGAAATTCCCGTAAAGCATAAAGAGCTTCATTATCAAAACGTCCTTTCAGCATCATCAGGACATCCTGATCTTCATTTTGCAAATCACTGGAACGATCCGGATACGTACCTGTAAAGATCATACCAAAAACGTTGGATGCAGCAATGCTAGCCGCAATTAATGAAGCTGTAAGGGCAAATTGACCTGTATTATCAATTGATGAAACATAGTTTTTAAAAGGCAGCATGGCAGATAACGCTAAACCAACTGGTATTCCAATAATCACAGTATAACCTCTCCATTTAAGCCATTTTTGCGCTTGCTCATGAGCTTTTCGAGCTTTTTCAAAAATGAGACATTGCGACTTGCTAAAAGGAAAAAATCCTTTAGTAGCCAAATGTTGAAGATCTTGTTCTCTTAAATCTACCCCATTCTCTTCGGATAAATATTTTGATTTTTCTAGGTTTTTAAAAAGAACTTCTAATACATAGCTCATATTTTTTTATTCTTTTGAAAATTCATTAATTTTAAAAACACATTGATTTTAGCTAAAAAATGTAACTAAAGAGTCTCGAAAACGCAAGAAAAAAAATGCACAAGAAAAAAAGTCTGTTCTGTCAGCACACCATCCGAGGCGTCTCGTTCAGCCGTACGCAAGCGTGCGCATAACAATTGATCTTCACAAAATATGTACAAGGGAAGATAGCAATAAAGGACAAAATCTTGCATCATCTACCGACAAGCAATTTGTAAATTCCGGCTAGGATTTCAAGCCAATCCGTTGCGGTGGGATGAGATATCCCAAGTTCTTTCGCAATCTCGGATAGATTGAGAAATTGCCGCTTTACAGAAAAAGTTTTACTTTTCCGGAAGGATCCTGAAACAGAGTTTCTTGATAATTAATTTCTAATTAATAATGCTGAAGTTATGCAAATTGACGAGCAATTGCTGTCTATCCAAGATCTTTAGCTCGACTTTGTGCGAGTTTAGGAAAGTTGTGAAGCGAAAAAAGATTGCGATCAGTCTTGGTGTTCTGCTCTTTCTGGGAATTTCCTTAGGAGTCGTCTTCTATTTCTTCAGTGAAGAAGAGGAAAAAAAGGAACTTGTCTTATATGGCAATGTCGATGTGAGGCAGGTCGACATGGGATTTCGTGTTCCGGGCCAGGTCGATACCCTCTTTTTTGAAGAGGGAGATTATGTGAAGAAGGGGAGCTTGATGGCTGTCTTGGATAAAACTCCCTATGATAGCCGTCTTCGCCAGGCGAAGGGTAATGTTCTTGCATTTGCAGTGAAGTTGGCCAATGCCGAGATCCAGCTCAAACGGCGCGAGGAATTAATCAAAGTGGGGGGAGTCTCTCAAGAAGATTTTGACAACGCCTTAACGAGCCGTGATCAGCTAAGAGCCGACCTGGAGCAAGCGCAAGCGGAAATGCAGGTGGCCAAAGACAATCTAGCTTTTACAGAAACCTTTGCGCCCGCCGACGGGATTATCTTGACCCGTATTCGCGAGCCGGGGAGCGTGGTGTTGCAGTCGGAGCCGGTTTATACCCTATCCGTCGTCTCTCCGGTGTGGATTCGCGCCTATGTTGACGAGCCTAATTTGGGAAATGTCTTCTTCGGGATGGAAGCCGAGATCTATACGGACACGAAGGGAAAAAAGCCCTACCTTGGAAAGGTTGGTTTCATCTCTCCGGTCTCGGAGTTTACTCCCAAGACGGTTGAGTCGACCGAACTGCGTTCGGACCTCGTCTATCGCCTGCGCATCTATGTCGCTAATCCCGATTGGGGCTTGAAGCAGGGAATGCCCGTCACAGTGAAGCTTGCTCTATCGAAAGATCGCAATCGAGATCTTTCCAAAAGGGTTGAAAAATCGACTCATGGGCGGCTCTAATCCTCCGCTCATTAGCCGATTTTCCAAGTGTTTTCTCTATGAACGCAGGTGAAGCAATTGTCTCTTTGGAACATGTGACCAAAGAGTTTGTCCCGTCGAAACCGCCGGCTCTCAAAGAGATTCACGCCACGCTTCCAAAGGGGAAGATTGTCGGTCTTGTGGGACCGGACGGAGCGGGTAAGACGACGTTAATCCGGCTCATTGCGGCCCTTCTTCTTCCCACAAAAGGAGAGGTAAGCGTCGCAGGATACGATACTGTAAAAGACGCCGAAGCGATCCACTGCCTTACCGGCTACATGCCGCAGAAATTTGGGCTCTATGAAGATCTCTCCGTGATGCGCAATCTCGAGCTGTATGCCGATTTGCGGGGCGTTGTCGGCGAAGAGCGTGCGAAAAAGTTTGAAAAATTGCTTAAATTTACGGCGCTTTCCCCTTTTATCAGCCGTTTAGCAGGGGCTTTGTCAGGAGGGATGAAGCAGAAATTGGGCCTTGCCTGCGCCTTAATTTCAAAGCCGACTCTTTTACTCCTGGATGAACCGAGCGTCGGCGTGGATCCTCTTTCAAGAAGAGAACTGTGGGAGATGGTGCAGGAACTGATTGCGGAGGGGATCTCTGTTGTCTGGAGTACGGCTTATTTGGATGAAGCCGAGCGGTGCGATTCCGTCTTGCTCTTAAATGAAGGAGAGGTGCTCTTTCAGGGAACATCGCAGGAACTCACCGAGCGTGTGCGTGATCGCGTCTTTAAAATCACGAAGATCTCTTCCAACCGCCGGGAGCTGCTCATTGAGGTGTTGCGGCAAGAGAATGTGATCGACGGAGTGATTCAGGGCCAAGATATCCGTCTGGTCAGTAAAGAGAAAAATAAACCTCCTTTGGACCTTTCGTCTCTAAAGCAGGGAGCCGGAAGCGAGATCCTCCCCATTCAGCCCCGTTTTGAAGACGCCTTTGTCGATATTTTAGGAGGCGGACCTTCGGGCGCTTCCCGTCTTGCACAGATCATGCCTGTCATTGGAAAGGATCGAGAAGCAGTCGTAACAGCTGAAGGGCTGACGAAGAGATTTGGTTCTTTTACAGCCGCAGATCGCATCTCCTTTAAGATTCAACGAAAAGAGATCTTTGGCCTTCTTGGCCCCAATGGAGCAGGGAAGTCGACCACGTTTAAGATGCTTTGCGGCCTGCTGAGGCCCACAAGCGGCAAGGCCCTCGTCAAGAATTATGATCTTCAGCTCGCTCCGGGAGAAGGACGCGCCCATATAGGCTACATGGCTCAAAAGTTTTCTCTCTATGGGAACTTAAGCGTAAAGCAAAATCTGGAGTTTTTTTCCGGCGCCTACAATCTAAGAGGGAAGCAGAAAAAGGAGATCATTCACCAGATGATCGAGATCTTTTCTTTTCAAGACTATCTCGATACCTCTGCAGAACTTCTTCCGCTGGGCTTCAAGCAGCGTCTGGCTCTTTCCTGCGCTACCATGCACCATCCCGAAGTGCTCTTTTTAGATGAACCGACCTCTGGCGTCGACCCCCTGACGCGCCGAGAATTTTGGAACCACATCAATGGGCTTGTGGGAAAAGGAGTAACCATCATGGTGACCACCCATTTCATGGACGAGGCGGAGTGGTGTGATCGGATTGCCTTGATCTACAAAGGCCAGGTGATCCACATGGAAACTCCCGATGCACTCAAAGCGATCGCCCAATCTGAAAAAAATCCCACTCCAACCTTAGAAGACGCTTTCATTCAGCTCATTGAGGAGTATGACAAAAAAAAGGGAGAGTGAAGCAATCTGTCTTTTGTCTCGAGAAGGAAGGAGGCGCCGGCTCCGGGCTCTTTTGGTCAAAGAGATGTTGCAAATCATTAAAGATCCCAGCAGCATCTTGATTAGCGTGGTTTTGCCCGTTCTCCTCCTCTTTCTGTATGGAACGGGAGTCTCTTTGGATCTCGATCATTTGAAGGTGGGACTTGTATTGGAGGACAGCGCTCCGGACGTGCAGAGTTTTGCCAAGGCGCTCACAGATTCTCGCTATTTTGACGTCACACTCAAAAGGGACCCCAGGGAGTTGCGTGAGGATTTAGAGAAGGGCGCGATTCGAGGCATGCTTGTCGTCCCCTCCTATTTTTCCGATTTCCGCAAGCGTCCAAGCAAGATTGCCCCCATTCAGGTCATTGCCGACGGCAGTGAGACCAATACAGCTCATTTTGTTCAAAACTACGCAAGCGGAGCGTTCCAAAAGTGGTTGATTCAACAGCGGATAGATGGAAACATGCCCAATCCTATCCCTCCTCTTAAGGTAGAAAACCGTTATTGGTTCAATGAGAAACTCGAAAGCCGTTATTTTTTACTTCCCGGTTCGCTCGCCATCATCATGACTTTGATCGGAACTCTTTTGACCTCTCTTGTTGTCTCGCGTGAATGGGAGAGAGGAACGATGGAAGGATTGATGGCAACCCCGGTTAGCATCATCGAGTTTGTTTTGAGTAAATTGATTGCCTATTTCATTTTGGGCATGATCTCGATGATTCTGTGCGTGGCGATCTCTCTTCTCATCTATCAGATCCCTTTTAAGGGATCGTTTTTGGCCCTCGCCGTGATCTCTTCGCTCTTCCTTCTCTCTTCGTTGGGTTCGGGACTGCTCATTTCCTCCTACTGCAAGAACCAAATTGTGGCCTCTCAGGCCTCTCTTGTCGTAGGCTTCATGCCCTCCTACATCCTTTCCGGCTTTATTTTTGAGATCTCCAGCATGCCTCTTCCCATTCAATGGATCACCTATGCGATCCCCGCGCGCTATTTCGTGACCTGCTTGCAATCGATTTTTCTCGTGGGCGATGTGTGGCCTCTGTTTGTGAAAAATCTGATCCCGATTGTCTTCATCGGACTCTTGTTATTTGTAATGACAGCTTTGAAAATAGTGAAACGGTTGGACTAATGAAGTGGCGTGTTTTAGCGCTCATTGTTAAAGAACTCTTAGCTGTCTGGCGGGATCCCAAGAGCCGTGTGGCCATCTTAGTCCCTCCCCTTGTTCAACTCTTGATTTTCACCTTCGCCGCGACGCTGGATGTCAAGAATGTCTCCATGGGAATTTTGAATCGCGACAATGGAGAACAGGGCTTCGAACTGGCACAGAGGTTTCATGGCGCTCCTGTCTTCAAGCACATCACCTATCTTCACAATGTCGGAGAGATCGCTCCCTTTATCGACAATCAAAAAGGAGTCTTCGTCCTTTCGATCGATGAGGAGTTTTCGAGAAAACTGGATGCGGGAAAAGTGGCTGAAGTCCAGCTCATTTTGGACGGAAGAAAGTCCAATACTGCCCAGATTATTGCAGGCTATGCCCAAACGATTCTCAACCAGTTCATGGCCGCTGTGATGTCTAGACAAGGCGTTCGGGAGCAGAATGCAGAGTTGATCTTCCGCAACTGGTTCAACCCTAATCTTTATTTCTACTGGTATAACATCCCCTGTCTCGTAGGCGTCTTGTCCATGCTCACCTGTCTCATCGTGACGGCGATGTCGGTTGCTCGCGAAAGAGAGCTTGGGACGTTTGATCAGCTCCTTGTCTCCCCTCTTCTTCCTTCTGAGATCCTCTTGGGGAAGATCATCCCGGGAATTTTGATCGGCCTTCTCGAGGGTGTGCTCATGCTGAGCGTGGGCATTTTTCTTTTTGGAGTCCCCTTTACGGGGTCTTTCCTGCTCCTTGCAGGAAGTCTCTTTGTCTTTGTTGCCTCGGTGAGCGGAGTGGGCCTTTTTATCTCTTCGCTGTGCCAAACCCAGCAGCAAGCCATTTTAGGAACTTTTATCTTTATGGTTCCCTCCGTCATCCTGTCGGGTTTTGCCACCCCCATCGAAAACATGCCGGAGTGGCTGCAGCCCGTCACCTACGCGATTCCTTTGCGCTACATGCTTGTCATTTCAAAAGGTCTTTTCTTAAAAGCGATGCCCGCTCACATTGTTTTTAGTAACCTCTGGCCCATGGCCGTCATTGCCTTTTTCTCTCTTTCGGGGGCGACGCTTTTGTTTCGAAGGAGGCTAGAATGAAGAGCGCTCTTTTTCGCTTCTCGTGGCTCCTTGCCGCCTTCGGGTGCATGGTGGGCCCCGATTATCATCCCCCTCATCTTGACTCTCCCACCCAATGGGAGAGCCTCAATGAGTCCAGCGCCGCTCATCTCATGACAAAGAAGCCTCTTGCCAAGTGGTGGGAGGTCTTTAAAGATGCCCTTTTAGACAAATATATCCGCCTTGCCATGGAAAACAACAATGATCTTCGTGCGGCGGAATCGAACATCTTGGCGGCGCGTGCTCTAAGACAGATTGTCTCTTCAAAGCTCTATCCCCAACTTGATCTCGATCTTAATGCAACACGTACAGCCTACAGTCAAAACGGCCTCTTCTCAACTTTGGGAGGCGGGGCTGTTCCCACTGTGCAGCTTCCCCGATTCCTAAACCTGTTTAACGCCCTCTTCGCCGCTTCCTGGGAGATCGATCTCTTCGGAAAGACCCGGCGTCTGGTAGAGGCGGCAGAAGCGTGGGTAGGAAGGACGACCGAAAGGAAAAACGATCTCATCATCTCTCTTTTGGCAGAGGTGGCAGAGAATTATCTGGAGGTGAGGGGAAATCAAAACCTCCTCGCTTTGCGTCAGGAAAATGTCGCTCTTTTAGAAAAAACTCTTGCTATTGAACAGAAAAGGTTCGAAACAGGTTATGTCAACGCCTTTGATGTCGCTCAAATCGAAGCCGAGCTCGCCCTGGCCAGAGCAGCGATTCCTCCCCTTCAAAGCCACATCTATACGGGCATCTACGCCCTCTCCGTTCTGACAGGGCAGTATCCCGGAGCTTTTACGGAAGAGATGCTTCCAATTGAGCCTTTGCCAAAAGAGCCCGCTATCGTGCGCGTCGGGTTGCAGTCCGATCTTCTCCGCCGCCGTCCGGATGTTCGAGAAAAGGAGAGAGAGTTGGCAACGGCTACTGCCTTTGTCGGCGTGGCGGTCGCCTCATTCTATCCTTCCTTTTCCCTGTCTGCAGACGGAGGTTTTCAATCTCTTGCAATCAAGGAGCTCTTCCAAAAGAATAGCAAGACCTGGAGTCTGGGAACGGACCTTCTCATGCCGCTATTCAGGGGAGGGCGGTTAGTGGGACAGCTTCATGCGAGTGAAGCTTCCGTTGCGGCGGCGGCCTTCGCCTATCAGCAAACCGTGCTCAATGCCTTAGAGGAAGCTGAAACCACTCTGGCCGTCTATCTTCAAGACCTCTTTAAGATCAACCATTTGCAACACAATGTCGCCTGGAATCGCGAAAAAGTCGCGCTGACCCGCCGCCGGTATGAGAGCGGACTGGTGAGTTTAATGGAGTGGCTGAATCTCAAACGCGAACTAAACGGCGTTGAACAAAATCTTCTTCAGAGCAGGATCACGTCCCTTGTCGATCTCGTCTCTCTTTATAAAGCCTTAGGAGGGGGGTGGGAAGAGGAGGAGTGAAGAGAGGCAAGCGCTTCTTTAAGAAGCTTGTTTTCTCCCTTGTCTAAAGCGCCGCTCTCTGCCAGCCAGCGTAGATAGTCTTTAGGGATTTCGCTCAATGGCTTTCCCTGGTGCTTTCCGAAGGGCATATGGGTGATGCGCGTCTCATGTGAGAGCAGCTCAAGAACTGTCTCGAAAGAGAGATCGTCGATCATTCTGGAAAAAAGGGCATGGAGCATTTTGACATCCTCCAAGGCGCGGTGGGCCTGATTGGGCGGCAGACCGTAGACCTCTCTTAAGTACTGCAGGTTGTGGCGGGGAAGATCGCTGCGGTATCGCCTGGCCCATTTGAGAGTATCGATTGTTTTTAAAGGAGGAAGGGGGATTTCGTGGCGTTTGCATTCTGCGATCAGCACCGGGAGGTCGAAGCTGTCCAGATTGTGTGCGATGAGAACAGCATCCGTTCCGCAAAAGGCAAAGAATTCCTGAGCAACTTTCTTGAAAGAAGGAGCGTCTTTTACCATCTCGTCGGTGATATGGGAGATGGCGCTCGCCTCCTCGGGAATGGGGATGCCGGGATTGACAAAACTGACAAAGGTACGCTCTTTGAACGGATCCAAAGCCGCAATTTCGATGATGCGGTCTTTGTCTGTCTTAACTCCCGTTGTCTCCGTATCAAAGTAGATTCCTCTCATGCCCCATAAAAATTGCACAAATCTCTTTTAATGTGTATCCTTTTTGCTCAATATGAACTGGCTCCGCCCTTTGCTTTTTCTGTGGATTTTGAGTTTTGCCCCCTCCTTGCTTCAGGGAGCAGCCGCCCAAGTCTATTTCTCCCCTCAAGACAAGATTTCCGAAAGACTCATCGAACTCATCGAGAAGGAAAAAAAACAGATTCTCATTGCGGTCTACTGTTTTACCCATCGGGGGATTGCCGATGCGCTGATTCAAGCAAAAAGGCGCGGAGTTGTCGTCGATGTGATCGTCGATCCCTTTACTTTAAAGAGCCGCATGGCTTGCGCCAAACTGAAACAGGCCAGTGTCGGAATTTCCGTCTGGGATGCGGGATTAATGGTTCCTGCAACCAACGGCAAAGAGGCGAGAAAGAGAGCAAGACGCCCCCTCATGCATGATAAGTTTTGCGTCTTTGGGGATAACCTGGTCTGGACAGGCTCCTTTAATTTCACCTACGACGCGACAGATTTTCACCGGGAAAATGTCGTTGTGATCGAAGATCGCGAAGTGGCCGGCCGATACGTGCAGCAGTTTTATGATATCAAAAGGCAAGCGGGGCGCTCCTATGAAGAGTATCTTGCCTGCCATCCTAGGCGAAAAAAGAATGTTTTGGATGCCCTTAATAGAAGGTAACGATCGTTTGCCGAAGAAAAGACCCAGGATCGCCCTTCTTAAAAAGGGGATGCTTGCGGTTGTTTTTCTTTTAATGCTCCCTCTTTTGGGGTGCTCTTCTCTTCGTTCCGATCAGGAATGGAGTACCCTTCCCGGGACAAACAATCCCCACTTGATCATCGACAGCCAGCGCAGCGCAATACCCGGAGGCTTTGGGCATTAGCTCAACCGGAAGGTTGGTTGAAAATGATTAAACTTCAATTGGATATGCCATTTCCTTTTGCAGAGTGAGCGGAGGGTCAGGGATCCGGTCAGGGATCCATCTGGTTCTTAAAAAAAAAATAAGCTACACTAATTTTAAGCGCCGAAGGCGGAAGGAAGGGAAACATGACAGAGGCCTCTCTTCATCCCGAATACAACTACTTTTCTTGCGATCCTCAAGAACTTCTGAAAAAAATTGGAAAGGAAAGACTACTTAAGTGTCTAAAAGAGATGCTTTTAATTCGGAATTTCGAAGTTAGGGGAGAGGCTGCCTATCAGACGGGAAAGGTAGGGGGCTTTTATCACTCTTACATGGGACAGGAGGCTATCCAGACGGCAGCTGTCGAGGTGATGGGAAAGGATAACTGGTGGACGACTACTTATCGCTGTCATGCCCTTGCTCTTTTGCTGGGCGCCACTCCTAACGAACTGATGGCGGAACTCTACGGGAGAGCGACGGGGAATGCCAAAGGAAGAGGCGGCTCCATGCACTTCTTTACTGACAGGATGCTGGGGGGGTTCGGCATTGTCGGGGGGCATATTCCCATTGCCACGGGAGCTGCCTTCACCATCAAATACAAAAAGGAGAGATGCGTTTCGGTCTGTTTTTTGGGAGACGGAGCAGTGGCGCAAGGCGCCTTTCATGAGGCGCTCAATCTCGCTTCTCTTTGGGATCTTCCCGTGATTTTCGTGATTGAGAATAATCAATGGGGGATGGGAACTGCCGTTGAGCGCGCTGTCTGTGTGAAACCCATCGCCGAAAAGAAGGCGGGCGGTTATCGCATGAACAGTTATACGGTTGATGGCATGGACTTTTTCAGCTGCTTTGCCTGTTTCGAAAAGGCTTATGAAGAAGTGATGAAGACTTCTCGTCCCGTTCTCATCGAAGCTGTCACGGAGCGCTTCCGCGGCCACTCCATCTCGGATCCGGGACTCTATCGCGCCAAAGAAACGGTGAAGGAGATCATGCAGCAAGATCCGATCCATTTTCTCTTGGATTGTTTAATTCATGCCGGGATGCTCTCCGAGGATGAATATAAAGAGATGGATAAAGCCGAAAAGGAGAAGGTGCTGTCGGCAATCAAATTCGCAGACGAGAGTCCCTGGCCCGATCCGGTTACTTTAGGCGAGGATGTTTTAGCCGATGGAGAAGGGAGAGTTTGATGGGAAAGCAGGTCATTGAGATTCGAGAAGCCTTAAGGCAAGCGATGGATGAAGAGATGGCCCGCGATCCCAATGTCTTCATTTTAGGCGAGGAGGTCGCTGAATATAATGGCGCTTACAAGGTCACAAAAGGGATGTTGGAAAAATGGGGACCCGGGCGCGTCTTAGACACTCCCATTACGGAAGGGGGGTTTTCCGGATTAGCTATCGGCGCTGCCATGACCGGGCTTCGGCCGATCGTGGAGTTCATGAGCTGGAATTTCTCCTTTGTGGGGGCCGACCAGATCATTTCCAATGCCGCCAAGATGCACTACATGTCCGGGGGGCGATTTAAGGTGCCCGTTGTCTTTCGGGGCTGCAACGGAGCCGCTGCCCAGGTCTCTTCCCAACACTCTCATAATGTCGAGTCGCTCTATTCCAATATTCCCGGCCTGATTCTCATCTCTCCGAGCAATGCCTATGACGCCAAAGGGCTCCTGAAGGCGGCCATTCGAAATGACAATCCCGTGCTCTTTTTGGAAAACGAGATGATTTATGGAGACAAAATGGAGATTCCTACTGAGGAGTATCTGCTCCCCATCGGAAAAGCGAAGGTGGTTCGAGAAGGGCGCCATCTGACCCTCGTCGGCTATTCGCGCATGATGCGGTTTTGCCTGGAAGCGGCCCAAGAGATGTCCAAACGCGGCGTCCAGGTTGAAGTGATCGATCTTTGCACCATCAAGCCGCTCGATTGCGCCACTCTTGCCCAGTCTGTGCGCAAGACCCATTTTTGCACTCTTGTCGAAGAGGGCCATTTTTTTGCAGGAATTTGTGCGGAAATTGCTTTTCAGATACAAGAGAGATGTTTTGATTTTCTCGATTCCCCTGTGAAGCGAGTCTGTCAATTAGAGACGCCGATGCCCTATTCTAAAGTGTTGGAGAGTGAAACGATTCCCAATACAAAGCGCATCCTTGCGGCAATCGAAGAGACCTTGAAATGATCTCGAGAAGATGAGTTGACTTATGCCCTATACCCAAATGATGCCCAAGCTCTCTCCCACGATGGAAACGGGAACCCTTGTGAAATGGCACAAGAAAGAGGGAGACGGGATCCGGGCCGGGGAGCTTCTCTTTGAAGTCGCAACAGACAAGGCGACGGTTGAATACAATGCTTTAGACGAGGGGTTTTTGCGTAAAATCCTCATAGGAGAAGGAGAGGAAGCGGCGGTGAATCAGCCCGTCGCCATCCTGTCAGCTACAAAAGAAGAAAGCCTGGAAGGGTACGTTCCCGAAGGCGTCCCGCCCCCTGAGGAAAAGGTCGAAGTGGTCAAGGAAGAGGCGCCGGCCGCAAAGAGAGAGGCTCTTGTCGCTCCAACGCCGGCCGGAGGAGGAGGCCTGGTCCTTCCGACATTTGTTCCCGAGCCCCCTCTAAAAGAGTATGAATTTCGTCGGGCGCAAGAGTTAATCGAGGGAAGGGTGCTTGCCTCTCCTCTTGCCAGAAAATTGGCTCAGGAGCGCGGGATCGATCTCTTCACAGTCAAAGGCTCCGGCCCCAATCGCCGGGTGATGAGCCGCGACCTTGAGTTAGGACAGCCCGAGGCGCCGGCGGCCTTCGGAAGAAGAGAAGAGCCGCAGCTTGCTCCCGGTAGTTATGAGGAGGAAACTCCCTCTTTGGTCAAGAAGATTGTAGGAAAACGGCTGCAGGAGTCCAAGACCTTTATTCCCCATTTTTATGTCACCCAGGAGATCAACGCCGAGCCCCTCGTTCTTGCCCATGAGCAGCTGAAGAACCATGGGATCAAGGTCTCCTTTAATGATTTCATCATTCGAGCTGCGGCGCTTGCCTTGAGGCAGCATCCGGAAATCAATAGCGGCTATCACTCCGTGCACAATACCCTTATTCGATTCAAGACCATCGACATCTGCGTCGCCGTCTCGATTGACGGGGGGCTCATCACGCCTATTGTACGCCATGCCGATTTCAAAAGTTTGGGTGAGATCAGCGTGGAGGTGCGCTCCCTTGCCAAGAGAGCCAGGGAGAAAAAACTGGAAAAACAGGAGTATCAGGGAGGCTCTTTTACGATCTCTAACTTGGGAATGTACGGCATCACCGACATGGTGGCAGTCATCAATCCTCCCCAGGCGGCGATCTTAGGCGTCGGCGGCATCCAGGAAAAGCCCGTTGTAAAAGAGGGAAAAGTAGACGCGGGTAAAATCTTATCTCTTACCCTCTCTTCCGATCACCGCGTCATCGATGGAAGCGAAGCCGCTCAATTCTTAAAGACGTTAAAAAGCCTCTTGGAAAATCCCGCCATTTTGCTCGTGAATTAAACTTGCATCATGGGCTTACTCTTCGAACGAGACAGGCTTGTTGCAGGTGAGTTCTTTCAGTTTCTCTTCGAGTTCCTTGACCCGTTTTTCAAGGGAATCGATCTGCTTGACGTAGGAAGAGATCTTGCGCAAATGCACCTGTTGGCGGTTGTGTTCGGCAAGGGTCATGACGGGCCCTCCGGCGTATTTACCGGGTTTTAACAGCGATTTGGAGACGCCTCCGCGTGTGGCGATCATAACCCCGTCGGTGATCTCTAAGTGGCCGACGATGCCTGCCTGTCCTCCCAAAACAACGTTTTTCCCGGTCTTCACGGAGCCGGCAATGCCGGATTGGGAAATGATGATATTGTGTTTGCCCAGACAGACGTTATGGGCAATCTGAACGAGATTGTCGATCTTGGTCCCTTCTGAGATGATCGTCTGTTTAAAACGCGCGCGATCCACCGTGGTGTTGGCTCCGATCTCCACATCATCTTCAATGGCGACGATGCCTAGTTGATCAAGTTTTTGATAAGTTCCCTCGTTGGTAGCTGTATAGCCAAAGCCGCAGGAACCAATCACACATCCGGGTTGCAGGATGACCCTGTTTCCGATCACGGCCTTTTCTCTGACGGTCACGTGGGGGTGAAAGAGACAGTGGGCGCCGATCTTGACGCCGGACCCGATCGAGACGTGAGCTCCCAGTTGCGAGTAGTCTCCGATTTCGGCCCCCTGGTCGATCACCACATAGGGAGCAATCTGCACGCCTCGGCCCAATCTGGCGCTGGGATGGATGACCGCTGTGTGGTGGATCTCTGTAAATCCCGAAGAATTGTAAGGAGTGATGAGGAGCAGTTCTATAATGTGTTGAAAGGTGAGCGAAGGGTTGTCGGACACCAGGTAATTCTTTCCCTCGGCAAGAGGGAGTTCATGATGCACACAGATAACCCCGGCCTGTGTGGAATGAATCAGTTCTTTGTATTTAAGATTTGCCAAAAAGGAGGCGTCTTCGCTTCTCGCGCTCTCTAAAGAGTCGACGTCGGTGATGGAGTGATCCCCATCACCAACAAGTTTAGAGTTCGTAAGTGACGCCAGCTCTTTGAGTGTAATACTCTTCTTTTCCTGCATCATTTGGGTGAACCCTTGTCTTTATCTTCAGTAGAAGTCTCTTTTGCAGCTTGAGCTTTTTCAGCTTCGGCTTTTTTTGCATCGAATTGACGATCCATTTCCACAATGACGTCGCTGGTAATGTCCATTGTAGGAGCGTAGAAAAAGAGAGCTTCTTTATTCATGACAAGCGAGAGCTTCTTTTCTTTTGCGATATTTTCGGCCGATGCAATGATTTGGGTATTGATCAACTGCAGGATGCGTAAGTTGGCCTGATTGAGAAGCTGGTAGTATTGATTTTGATTGCGGGCGAGATCATCGTTGAGTGTGCGAAATTTGGTTTTCATCTCCTCTTCAGCTTGGGGAGAGAGGCTGTCTAGGTATTCGCGATCGTTCAATTTTGCCGAGATTTCAGTAATCTGTTTTTCCAGATCTTCTAAGGATTTTGTTATCTGCTGCTTCATGGATTCGAAAGAGGCCTGCTCCTGCTTTCCAAGTTTTGATTCAGAGATGCAAGTTGCAAAATTAATCACTCCCAGCGACTTTTGTTCTTGGGCGGACGCTGTGCGCGACAAGGTAGTGCCAAGGAGGCAAACGAGTGTGAAAAGAACATTGCGGATCATATCTATCCCTTTTGTTTAGAAGTTAAAATTGTCCCCCCATCGAGAAGAAAAATCTGTGAATTTGACTCTTTCTGTCGGGATTTACCGGGAAACCCATTCCCAGGATGAAAGGAATTTTATTCATCAATTCTAGCCGCGCTCCAAAGCCGTAACTGGCGTTATATTTGCGGAGGTTGAATCGTTGCATAGAGACAGCTCCTGCGTCAGCAAAGACAAAGACGTCTAAGAAACTTAATACCTCATGCAGGTATTCCAGGGAAAGCACAGAAGTTGAAATCCCTCCCGTGGGATCGCCATTATTAAATTGTGGACCGAGATCATAGGGTTCATAACCCCTGACGGAGGTGTCTCCGCCTTGGAAATATCTTTCACTCAAAGGGACGCGGAAGGGCGACTTTGTCTTGCCAAAAGGTTCTATGAACGCGAAATCAAAGCGGTATTTCATGATGCCGCCTCGCCAGAGAGGAGTGTAGAGATTGTTGGAAGTGCTGAATTTTAGAAACTCAAATTCTCCGCCAAGTCCGGTATATTCGAACTCCAGAAGCGTGCGATAGCCTCGATGGGGCTTCATGGGACTATCGGTGGAGTCGTAGGCGAGGGAGGGGCCTGCTGCAGAGAGAATGCCGCTGTTTCGTTGTTCTTTGCGCGCGTCGCGGCCTGCTCTTTTGGCAACATGAATGTGGATGTCGCGCCATCTGTATTTCAGGCCAAATGACAGGAAGGGAGTCAAGGGATAGGAAGAGTAGACCGTCGTTCCAAAGGTGTCGATATGATAGTCTTTGGAGATGAGAGTGCTGTCGGATTTGCTGATGTCGAATCCAAAGCGCCATAACGTGTCGTTAAGATAGGGGTCGAGCCACGAGATTGAGTAGGTCGACTGTTTTTTGCCGATGGTTGCGCGGATATGGGCATATTCTCCTCCGCCGCGGAGAGCGGATGGCCCTGTTTTGAAGAGTTTCCCAAAGCCTTTGATGTTAAAGTTGCTTTCAGAGAGATCGAGCCCGCCGAATGCGCTGTCTGCCGTGCTGGCTCCAAAGAAGAGGTTAATACTTCCCGTGGTGGTCTCTTTGACATCGATATAGACGTCTCGGTAATTTGGGCCCAATGCCACGTCATCCTGAGTGCGGACGGAATAGACATTGACGCTTTTGAAATAGCCCATATTATTGAGCCGGTGTTCCGTTGCCTGGAGTTTGGCGCTATCGAACGTCTCTCCCGGGATAAGCAACGATTCCCTCAAGATGACCCTGTCTTGGGTATAGACGTTTCCTAGGATATGGATCAGGCCGATCTTATACTGTCCGCCCTCTTCGATTTGGAAGTGGACTGAATAGAGGGGAGAGTGTTCGTCCAGTTTCGTTTCAAAATGAACGCTTGCTTCGATGTAGCCCTTGCGCCCATAGAGCTCTTTGATGGCTCTTACCGATTCATGGAGTTTATCGGGAGAGTAGATCCCATTGGGTCTTGCGATAAAGACCTCTTCGATCTCCTTATCCGGTATCTCAACATTGCCATCAAAGGTGACCCTTCCGAAATGGTAGACGGCGCCCTTTTCAGCGCTGATGGAAATCACGATCTTTCCCGGCTCGGCAGCGTCTACAATGTGGATATCTATCTTGGCGTCGGCGTACCCCTCATTTTGGAGGAAGTTAATGATAGTCATCCGGTCTTGTTCTAAAGGCTCCTCTTTATAGAGGCCGGTGCCTAAGAACCAATAACGAAAGAGATTGTATTGTTGTGTATGAATCATCGAAAGAAGAGCGCTCTCTTCGGATTTTGTAAAGCCGTTAAAGATCATCTCGTCGATCTTTCCCGACCTTCCTTCATCCACTTCAATCACAAGATCCACTTCATTTTTTTTGGGATCGGTCTGAAGGCGATACTGGAATTGCGCTTCGAAATAGCCTTTTTTAATATAGAGCTCTTTGACTTTGTTTAGGGCTTGATGGAATGTTTGGCGATTGAAGGGCTTGCCTGAAGAAAGGCCGAGCTCTTTTTTTAGAGCGCGTGCCGAGATGTGTTCATTTCCTTCCCATTTAATCAGGCGGATCGTCGGCCTGGGCCAGACTTTAATCGTAATATAGAGCTCCCCGTTGCGGATCCGCAGAGTAGGATCAATACGGTCATACTCCTGAGCCAGGGTCTTGAGATCCTCATCAAAAATGGCTTGAGAGAAGGGGTCGCCTATTTGGGTCTTTAAACGCCCTACAATTGTTTTGGAATCAAATGACCCTGTTTCCGGGAGATTTTCCGCGGTAATTTCGATAGAACCAACGGGGAGGCTTTCATACGCTTCACTGACGATCTCTTCACCGCGCAATGCAGAATGGGGAGGGAACGTAAAGCAAAGCAGCGACAAGCAAAAGAGGAGTGGCTTCTTCATGCAACATGTTTGAAAAGATAAAAGGTGAGTATAGAGGAGAAAAATCAATTCTGTAAAGGAGAAGATCAGAGGAGTTGTCTTCCAAAGAGGGCTTGGGCAAGCGTGCTCTTGTCGATATAATCCAAGGTGCTTCCCAAAGGCAATCCTAATGCCAGGCGGGTCAGACGCAGGTTTAAGGGGAAGAGCTGTTCTTTAAGATAGAGAGCTGTCGTCTCTCCTTCAAGGGTAGCGTCGAGGGCTAGGATCACCTCTTTGATTTCAAGAGCATGCAAGCGGCCGATCAGTTTTTCGAGTCCCAGATCTTTGGGTGTTTTACCGTCAAGGGGAGAGAGAAGCGTTCCTAGAACGTGATAAAATCCGCAAAAAGAGGCCGTCTCTTCGAAAAGGTAGACATCCTTGGAAGAAGAGAGGATGCAGAGCGTGTGGGGATCTTTACAGGGTTTGGTGCAAAAGGAGCAGAGATCCCCCTCTTTGAGACAGCCGCATGTCGTGCAGGTTTGAATCTTTTCTTTTACAGTTGCGAGGAAATGAGAGAACCGGCGGAGCTCGTCCTCCGGCCACTCCAACATTTCAAAGGCAAAACGCTCCGCCGTCTTCCTCCCCACGCCGGGCAGTTTTTTTAAATAGGCAATCAACGTTTGGAGGGCTTGAGGATAGCGAGACATAAGAACCAGCATAGTCTAAAAAGGAGATTATTCACTAGGTTATCTCGACGTGAAGAGGAAGCGTTTTTTTAGAATTGAGAGAGGATAAAAACTTTTAAAAATTTGCTAATTATTTATTCGTTCTAAGTTTGTTTTTTATTTAAATCGCTATTTTTAACAAAACCTCTTTAATTTTATCTAATCGAACCGTAAAATTGACCCCTTAGCGTACCTTAAGGCGAAAAAAATGGTGAAAAAACCTTTTGATTTGGCATCTTATTTAAATACGGTCATTCTTTTTTGAGGAGTTGGATGAAGTCAGGAAAAACAGCAAAGCTGATCGGAACTGGAGCCTATCTCCCGCAAAGAGTCTTATCCAACGCCGATCTTGAGAAGATGGTGGAGACCTCGGATGAGTGGATTATGAGCCGTACGGGAATGAAGGAGCGCCGCATCGCAGCAGAAAATGAGCAGGCGTCTGATATGGGTTATTTTGCTGCCAAAGAAGCTCTGGAGCAGGCAGGAGTTTTGGCAGAAGAGCTTGATTTGATCGTGGTGGCGACGACGACCCCGGACTACATCTTTCCGAGCACCTCCTGTCTGCTTCAGCGGAGACTAAAGGCGAGCTCTGCCGCAGCCGTGGATATTCAGGCAGCCTGCAGCGGGTTTATTTATGGCATTTCTTTAGCAAAGGCCTATGTGGAAGCGGGCCTGTATCGAAAGGTTCTTCTTGTCGCAACGGAGAAGCTGTCCAGCATCACCAATTATGAGGATCGAAATACCTGTATTCTCTTTGGAGACGGAGCTGCGGCCTGTCTCATTTCAGATTCGGGACAGGGGTTGACGATCCGTGGAGCTATTCTGGGTGCGGATGGGGGGCAGGCCGATCTTCTCAAACTTCCCGCAGGGGGCTCGAAACGACCCGCCTCTCATGAAACCGTCTCCCAAAAGCTCCACACTATCCATATGGAGGGAAAAGAGGTCTTTAAACATGCTGTCAGGCGTATGGAAGGAGCTACCAAAGAGTGTCTCGAAGCGTGCGGACTCAATGAAGAAGAGATCAGCTGGCTCATTCCCCACCAGGCCAATATCCGCATCATCGAGGCCCTAGCCAAGCGATTTGCAGTTCCTTTGGAGAGAGTCTTTTTGACGATTCACAAATATGGGAATACCTCTTGTTCGTCTGTGGGAATTGCCCTTCATGAACTTCTGATGGAAAAGCGAGTCAGACAGGGAGAAAATATTGTCCTTACGGCCTTTGGCGGAGGGTTCACGTGGGGAGCAACGGTGTTAACGCATGACTAAGAAAAGAGCTTTTTTGTTTCCGGGCCAGGGCGCTCAAGCAGTGGGCATGGCCAAAGATTTCTATGACCATTTTCTTCTTGCAAGAGAGACCTTCGAGGAGGCGGAAGAGATCCTTTCAAGAAATCTTTCGAAGGTGATCTTTGAGGGGCCCTTCGAGGAGCTTGTCCGCACGGACAATTGCCAGCTTGCCATCTACCTCGCATCAGTTGCAATCGGGAGGGTGATCAGGCAGCAACTGCCCGAGGTTTTCCCCTCATTCTGTGCTGGCTTGAGCCTAGGGGAATATGCGGCTCTCACGCTCTCTGATAAACTCTGCTTCGCTTCCGCTGTGCCGCTTGTTGAGGCGCGCGCTACGTTCATGCAAGAGGCCTGTGAAAAGAGTCCCGGGGCTATGCTGGCTGTTCTTGGACAGAATGTGGACGAATTGGAGGCTCTTTTAAAAGAGAGCGCCGCTCCTCAAAAGGTATGGATCGCCAATTTAAATTGTCCTCAGCAGGTCGTCTTAGCGGGGAGCCGGGAGGGAATCGAGCGCATGCAGGAGTTTTTGCTTGGTAGAGGAGTTAAACGGCTGCGCCTTTTGGATGTGGGAGGAGCCTTTCACACCCCTTTGATGGAGAGTGCACGAAGAAAATTATCTCCTCTGATTCAAAAAGTTTCTCTAAGAGAGAGCCCCATTGCGCTCGTCATGAATGCCACGGGAGAGGAGGTCTCCTCTCTCTTTGAGATGCGTGCGCTCATGATTCAACAGGTGACGTCTCCCGTCTTTTGGGAAAAGGGGATCCGGAAGATGGAGGAGAGGGGAGTCGAGGAGTATATTGAGATCGGCCCGGGAACGACGCTCACGGGTCTTAATCGGCGCATTGGGGTTGCAGGGACAACTCTCAATGTTGAAAAGGTCGAAGATTTAGAAAAGTTAGGAGCAGAAGTCTATGAAAGAACTCTTAAAGGATAAACGGGCTCTCATCACGGGAGGAACGTCGGGGATTGGAAAGCAGATTGCCTTGACCTATGCGCGTCAGGGGGCCCATATCGCCATCTTTTCGATGGAGGAGGGCTCTTCTATTCTTCAGGAACTGCAGACCTTGAGCTCTTGTCCCGAGCAGAAGTTTTGGGCCAAGATCGTCGATGTCTCGGACGGCGCGGCCGTTGAACAGGGAGTAGAGGAACTTCTTTCCACATGGGGAAATGTAGATATCCTTGTCAATAATGCCGGGATCACCCGTGACAATCTCCTGATGAAGCTTTCGGAACAGGATTGGGACCTGGTTCTATCGGTCAATCTCAAATCTGTCTATAATATGTGCCGTCAGCTGATCCGCCCTATGCTCAAATCGAAAAGAGGCAAGATCATCAATACGGCATCTGTCATCGGGTTGACAGGAAATGCCGGTCAGAGCAATTATGCTGCTTCCAAGGCAGGGATGATAGGATTTACGAAATCATTGGCACAGGAGGTCGCATCCAGGGGGATCTGCGTCAATTGCATTGCTCCCGGCTTTATTCGCACCCGCATGACGGATAAGTTGTCGGATAGTCAAAAAGAGACGATCTCCGAGAAGATTCCCATGCGGCGGCTTGGAGAACCTCAGGACGTCGCAAACGTTGCCCTCTTTCTCGCCAGTGATTTGTCCAATTATATGACAGGGCAAGTGCTTACTGTAGACGGCGGCATGGTGATGTCATAAGTCGAGATAAGTGCTTTATTAAAAAACTTGAAAAGGATTGAAGAGATATGGAAACCAAGGAAGAAAGTCAATCGTTAGAAAAAGAGGTCATTGATATTGTGGTCGAGCAGTTGGGCATCGACGGATCGGATGTCTCTTTAGAGAAGTCTTTTGTCGAAGATCTCAATGCCGATTCTTTGGACTTAACAGAGCTCATCATGACCTTTGAAGAGCGTTTTGGTTTTGAGATCTCCGAAGAGGAGGCCGAAAAACTCAAAACGGTAGGAGACGTCGTCGACTACATCAAAAAGAAAAAGGGAGCCTGAGCTCTTCACCCGATCCGATTGGCGCTGTCAATCGCCATTCGGATTGGTTTTTTTCGCAACATAAAGTTGAGGTAACATTTCGGGCTGCGACCGTCGGATTCGAAAATTTTGTTCGTCGTCCATAGCGCTTTGGCTATGGACTTCTCACAAACTTTTCGACTCCTTGGTCTCGCCACGAAACGTTTACCTCAACTTTATGAAGTTGCGTTTTTTCAGTGTTCGCTCTTTACCTTAATCCAGAGTTCATCGAGTTCGCGCGCCGGGAGCAGTTTGCGAAAAAAGTGAGTCTTTTCAAAAGAGATGTCGGCCGCCTTGAGAAAGTTGTCAAAACGCGCATCTCCATCAACAGGAGCGAGAGAGATCTTAAGAGCGGGATAGAAGAGGTATCTCTCATAGTTTTTTTTCACAGACTCTTCCTGGAAGAGGAAGTTGATGAGCTGGTAGGCGAGCTTTTCCTTTTTGCTCGCATTGGGAATGCAAAGATGTTCTACAGAGATGAATGTCCCTTCATTGGGGAGCAGAAAGTCGATGAAGGGAAAGCGCAGCATCGTTGCGCCGACATTAGAGCTGGTTGAGAGGACGAGCGGGCAGTTTCTCGTGGCGAGGAAGTAGGGGCCGCGATCTTGCGTATAGGCTTCGATCCACCCTCTTTGCAAGGAGAGAAGGGCTTTTACGCTCTCAGCTTCAGAAAAAGAGAGCGTCTCTTTTGGGCCGAAGAGATAAAAAGAGGCCAAGGCGACGACATCGATGGGATCATTGACCATTGTGATTTTGTAGGATTGAGGGGAAAAAACAAGATTCCAGCTAGGTGCCTCAGGAATTTTAAACTCCTCCCGATTGATTCCAAAGCCGTAAACAGACCAGAAATAGGGGATGGAATATCGGTTTTCGGGATCAAAAGGGAGATGGAGCAGGCGCGGATTGAGGCGGCTGAAAAAAGAGAGTTTATCCTTGTCGATCTTTTTGAGAAGGCCGGCTTCCGAGAGGATCTTGACTGTGTAATCAGAAGGAACAATCAGATCGTATCCTTCTCCCTTGGTCTCTTTGAGCTTCACGACGAGTTCTTCGTTTGAGTAATAAAAGTTGAGATGTACTTTAATGCCGGTCTTTTTTTCAAAACGGGTGATGAGCGTAGGATCGAGAAAATCACCCCAGACAAAGAGCGAGAGGGAGCGCGGATTTAAGACTAAAAAATGCCATTTGGGAAAGTAGAGCATGCCGAAAAAAAGAAGTGTCCAAAAGAGGAGAATGAAGAGTTTTACCCAGCCCTTCATAGGATCCTTTTGCGTGTTTTAATAGAAAAGAAGGTCAAAACGAGCAGGCTGCTCAAGGTGAGCAGGATGGCAGAGAGGGCGTTGATCACAGGAGAGATGCCGCTGCGGATCATGGAGAGAATGTAAAGAGAGAGAGTCTGGGCCGTGCTTCCCGCACAGAAATAAGAGAGGACAAAGTCGTCAAAGGAGAGGATAAAGACAAGCAGAGCCGTTGTGATCGCGGTAGGGAACATGAGAGGGAGGGTGACTTTGAAAAAGGTTTGGACGGGAGTGGCTCCCAGGACCGAGGAGGCCTCCGTCAATTTCAGATCGAGCTCTTCATAGCGGGCATAAAGGATGGGAAGGGTGACTCCCAGCCCTAAGACAGTATGGGCAAAGATGAGGGTAATGAGTCCGAGAGGAATGGAGAAGAAAGAAAAGAATCCGAGCAGGCTCACTCCGAGGACGGTTTCAGGGATGACCAGATTTCCATAAAAGAGAAGGAGGAAGCGCTTCACTTTTCCTCCTTGCGTGGCGTAATAGATCAAAAAGAGGCCCAAACTCAAACAAATGAATGTGGAAAAGCTGGCCACGATGAGAGAGTTGCCGAATGCTTCCCAAAGAAATGGCGAGCGGAAGAGTTCTTCATACCATTTCAGGGTAAAGCCCTTCCAAGGAGAGGGAAAGCCTTCGCTGTTAAAGGAGAAGAGCAAAAGGACGGAGATCGGCAGGTAAAGGAAGAGATAAAAGAGAGGAATTCCAATATAGGAGGCGGTTTTTTTAAGCATGCTCTCCCTTTGGCTTCAAGAGGAAGTTCAATCCTTTGTAGAGAAGAAGAGAGGCAAGAAGCAGCGCAAGAGCGCTTACCAAGGTAAAGGCAGCGCCGAGCGCTCCTTCCGTTTCACTCAAAATGTATTGCGAAACGACATTTCCGACAAAGAGCCATTTATCCCCTCCCATCAATTCAGGAATGGCGAATTCGCCAAAGGAAGGGATAAAGACGAGAAAAAAGCCTGCCATGATTCCCCCTTTAGAGAGGGGAAGCAGGATGTAAAGCAACGTTTGCCATCCCTTGGCCCCCAGATCCTGAGAGGCTTCAATCAGCTGGATATTGAATTGTTCCAAAGAGGAATAGAGGGGAAGAATCATGAAAGGGAGATAGTAGTAGACCATCATGAGGAGAATCGCAAAAAGAGAGTTAAGAAAGGGAATGGGCTGATCCATGATTCCTAAAGAAAGCAGGAGCCAGTTGAGAAATCCCTCTTTTTCGAGAACGAAGAACCAGGCATAGACATGTAAAAGAAAGTTGATCCAGAAGGGAACGATGAGAAAGAAAAGAAAAAGGGGTTTCATCTTTTTAGCTTTAAAGGCCAAAAAGTAGGCAATGGGGTAGCCAATGAAAAAGCAGATGAGGGCATTGCTTAAAGCAAGCAAAAGCGACGAGAGGATGACCTTTGCATAAACAGGCTGCAAAAAGAGAAGGAGGCGGTCTAAGGTAAGTCCTTCAAAGTTTCCAAGCGGAGAAAATGTTAAGATGCTGGAGAGGGTGAGAAGCAAGAGAGGGAGATAGAAAAAGAAGAGCTGCCACAAGAGAACAGGACTTCCAAAGAAAAAAGGGAGGGGAGGCAGCCAGCGACTCTCTTTAATATTCATCTTTGCAAGAGCACCACATTCTCTTTTTGCCAATAAAGATAGACTTCATTGTCGTAATCAATCACCTCTTGGGGAAAGTGTTCCTCGTTCTGTTCAAAGACCTGGAGGCGCATCTGATTGCTTAAGAGGACATTGTATTGGGTAGAGCGTCCATGGTAAACAATGGAGACGACATTTCCCTTCAGTTTGTTTGAAAAGTTCTTGGCGCGCTTTTTGGTGATCAGGATCTTTTCCGGACGGAGGCTCATCATCACATCGCACCCCTCTCTCATCCACTCTTTTTTTTGAGGGATGTAGATCTTAAATTTCCCTAAGTCCGGGATGTCGATATGAGGCTCTTCACTCTCGAGATCTTTGAGTTTGCCGTCAAAGAGATTTGTGGTGCCAACAAATTTGGCAACAAAGGAAGAGTGGGGAAACTCATAGATCTCTTTGGGAGTTCCGCACTGTTCGATCTCACCCTTGGAGTTCATGATGGCCATCTGGTCGGCTACGGTCAGCGCCTCAAACTGGTCGTGTGTGACATAGACGAAGGTTGTCTTCATCTTGTCCTGAAGATCGATGAGCTCAAGCAGCATCTTTTCGCGCAGTTTAAAATCGAGCGCGGCAAGGGGCTCGTCAAGCAGCAGAACATCGGGTTCATTAATGATTGCCCGTGCAAGCGCCACGCGTTGCTGCTGCCCTCCGGAGAGCTCCGCGGGCAGCTTGTAGAGATGTTTGTCGATATGAAAGGCTTCCAGCAGTCTCACAACCTTTCGTTCGATCAAAACCTTGGGCTGCTTGGCTAGCCTTAAGCTGTAGGCGACATTGTCAAAGACGGTCAAGTGGGGAAAGAGGGCATAATACTGAAAGACAACATTGACAGCTCTTTGATTGATGGGGCGCTCGGTGATGTCGTCATCCCCTCCAAAGATCTTTCCCCCGTCGACTTGGTCCAGTCCTGCAATCAAGCGCAGCAGGGTTGTCTTCCCGCAGCCGCTTGGCCCAAGAAGCGCAAAAAACTTGCCCGCCGGAATATAGAGGTCCACACCCGGGATCACAAGGGTTCCCCGGTAGGATTTTTTTACCTTTTCAAGTCGGATGCTTCTCATCTCTCCACCACAGCGAAAAGTGTACAATCCCTTTAGATAAACCTAAAGGAGAATCACCGCTGGACATTTTTGAAAATATCCCTTACGGTTTAAAGGCTCAAGGAGGATCTCATGCAGAGAAGGAAAGTGGTCATTATCGGCTCCGGTCCCGCAGCCTATACGGCCGCCATCTATGCTGCCCGCTCAAATCTTGCTCCCCTGCTCTACGAGGGTTTTTTTTCGGGAGTTCCCGGAGGGCAGTTGATGACGACGACAGAGGTGGAAAATTATCCCGGATTTCCCGAGGGGGTCAAAGGTCCGGAACTGATGCAAAAGTTTCGTAAACAGGCCGAGCGCTTCGATGCCACCATCCTGACCGAGGATGTCCGATCTGTAGATCTCAAGCGCTATCCCTTCCTTGTGAAAGGCAGTGAGACAGAGGTCGAAACTGAAGCGCTCATCGTGGCGACGGGGGCCTCTGCTAAACGACTTGATATTCCCGGGACGCGCGAGGGGGAATTTTGGCAAAAAGGGGTGACGGCCTGCGCTATTTGTGATGCGGCGGCCCCCATTTTCCGAGATAAAGATCTCTATGTCATTGGAGGAGGAGATACGGCCATGGAGGAGGCTCTCTTTCTTACAAAGTACGGAAAGAGGGTCTTTATCGTCCACCGCCGGGATGCCTTCCGCGCCACTAAGCTTCTTGCGGAAAGGGTGCTCCACCATCCCAAGATTGAAGTGATTTGGAACCATGTGCTTCTTAAAGCAGAAGGGGATGAGGTTTTGCGCCGCATCGTGTTGAAAAATGTCCAAACAGAGCAGGAAATGATGAGAGAGGCCGCAGGTCTCTTCTTTGCCATCGGCCACCGGCCGAACACCTCTTTTTTGACTGGACAATTGGAACTGTATGAGAGCGGTTATATCAAAGTCAAACCGGGGACGACTTTTGCAAGCGTAGAAGGAGTGTTTGCCGCAGGGGACGTCCAAGATCCCTTCTATCGGCAGGCGGTGACAGCAGCAGGGTCTGGCTGCATGGCAGCAATGGATGCGGAAAAGTGGCTCTCTGCTAAAGAATAAGAGGATGAGCGCAACAGATGCGTGTCATACACAACGGCATTAAGAGAAAGCATAGACGGTTTCTATCCCTGTTTTTCAACTCTCTTGGGTATAGCTTTTTGCTTTTTCCTCTAGCCTCTCTTTTCAGCCTCGAGGTGATTCCGTGGCTGCCTCAGCCTTACCAACCTCAGCTTTTCGGCTCTTATACTTACAGCACCTACCGGGACGTTGCAAACGCCGTCCGGCAGCTCTCTGCAAGGTCCCACGATCAGGAGCTGCAAGCAGGGATTGGGTTGGCAACGATGACCCATTGGGCCTTAGACCTAGACGTCGAGTTTGCACGCACGCCGCGCTTTGACTTTGGGTTTCGCTCTGTCGGAGCTCAAATACGCAAGCAGCTCTACAATGACATTGGAGGCGATTTTTTGAGCTTTACCCCGGGCCTTCTTCTTCGCATCGTGCCTCCCAAGGCTCTAAGGGACGTGAGCACTCCCTATCACTACCAGTTCAACGGAGAGGTCAATCTCGCCTTGGGTAAAGAGTGGTCGCAAGAGATCTATTGGCGGTGCCGTCTCTACAACTTTACCGGCTTTGGAATTGCCAATCGCGGCTCTCCCTGGGTGAGAAGTCTCGTTGCTCTTGGCCTTAACCGGGAGGATCAGCTCGAATTTCAAACGAGTCTTTGGTATGACCGGGGATTTGGCGATCAGACTGGAGTCAATACGTCACCCTCTGTTTTCAAGGGATGGAAATCCATAGACCACCGCTCTTTGGACATCGGGGTCTCTTTTCGCTACCTCTTTCGCTATTGGGGTTCTTTTACCTTTGAAGTGCGGCGGCGTCTCTATGCCCGCTCTTTTCCGGAAAAGGTCACCTTCTTTTTGATCCGCTATGAACTCCCTCTCTCTTTTTAACTCGACTCTGCAACTTTTTGGGCCCAAAAAGCTGCAAAGTCGAGTTTAAAAAATCTTGCTGAGAGAAGCGAGCTCTTGTTATGACAAGAGAAAATGAGCTGTCCTTCAGAAACTTTGCGTGTTGCCATCGTTACATCCGAGTGCGGGGGAACCCTCGTTGCGGCCAAAGCAATTGAGAGGGCTGTGCAACGGAGATTTCCCTCTTCGATCCCTTCGCTCATTCTCATCGATGATCTCTGGCCGGGGAGCGGAGTGAACAGCTATCAGTGGTATCTTCTGTTGGCCCGTGAAGGCTACTATCGGTTGATTCACTGGCTAACCTCTTTAGAAAAACGGCTTCTACCCTTCTTTGAAGCCCCCTTTTTAAACGGGTTGTCCCAAAAAATTAAGAGAGAGTCCCATCAACCTCACATTCTCATTTCCACCGTTCCCTTTATCAATGTCTCGCTTTTCAAAATTGCTGAAGAGCTGAGGATTCCCCTCTTTGTCGTGACGACCGACATGGACTGCCGTCTCTATGGAGTGCAATGGCCAAAGAGCGAAGAGCTTCCTCCGCATCGCCTGGGAGTGGTGGCGCGCTGTCCCGAGGTTATCTCTCGCATCCCCTTAGAGATCGATCGTTCCAAACTCGTCTTTACAGGAGGCTTTCTCAAGAATGAGTTTGAAAGGGGATGGACGGAAGAGGAGAAGCATATTTTAAGAAAAGAGATCTCCTTCATCCCCGGGCGCGAGGTGGTCTCTCTTATGATGGGCTCTTTAGGGGGAAGGCAGATTCAAGAATATGTGAAGAGGATCATCTTGGGAGAAAAACTGCGGGAATGGCAGAAGAGCGCGCACTTTCTCATCTTTTGCGGAAAAAACGGCAGATTGAAAACGGGCTTGGAGCAACTTGTGGAAAGAGAGGGGTTCAAAAAAAGAGAAAAAGGCGTTTATGAATCGAAATTAGGAAAGATCGCCTTTACCTTTTTTGACTATCTGGAAGCCATTGCTCCCTATTACGCGCTCTCTTGCGGCTTGATTACGAAACCGGGATCCGGAAGCATTCATGAGGCGCTTTCCATGAATCTTCCTTTAATGATCGACAAACTTAACGGCCACCTTCCCTGGGAGGGGCTTGCCGCAGAGATCGTGGAGATCTATGGGTTAGGTTCTGTTCTTACGGACATCGAGAGACTTCCGCAGCTGATCAATGAGCAATTTTTTGATCCTTTTGCCAGGGAGGCCACCTGTAAAAGGCAGCTTGAATTTAAGGCGTTGTACAACGATCCCCATTCCTTTTCCTGCAGAGTGGGAGAGACAATCGAGCAACTCCTTGTAGAAAGCCGGATACGACACACTTCTGTACTGGAGAAAAAAAATTCGAGACCAAGTCCGAGACCGTGACCGGTAAAAACTCTTGCAATCAGACCGTCGAGTCAGTCTTGATTGAGCAGCTTCTACCTGTCTTGCGTAATACCAAGCAAGATTCTTGATCTTGTAATGAAATCAAACTTCAATAATGTAAACAAGCTCTTGCTTCACTGTTTCCCTTTACTGAACAAGAAGAAGCGGCTCCTAAAAGTCCTCATGGAAAAAGGAGAAATTTGTGCATCTCTGCTTACAACTGCCGCTCCTAAAAATCTAAGATAGAAAAATTGCCTTCCATTCATTGGAGGGTATCACTTGTTCAACCAGCAGGACAGCAAGGTTTCCTTTTATGAACATCACTATCAAATTTCCGCGGTGGAAACGATTCCGAATTGTCTAGAGATAGACAGTTTGGCCTGCTCATAACGGACATTAATAGAGTTTTGCACATTGTTCATCACTTGCTTGGGAAGAAGCTCTCCATAGTTATCGCGACAGCTTCTCTGCCAAAGATCTCTTTGAGTGATTAAAAGCTTTTGTGCTTGGGCCCATTGCATATTTTTACAATCTGAAGAGATGAGGGAGAAGGGAAGGTTTGTATATTGAGAAGTAAACTCTGAAAAGCAGTTTGGATAAATTGAGTTTAAAAGCATGTTCTCAATAGACTCATCGATCTCTTTTGTTTTTTTCTCGTCCTTCGAGCATTCTCTTGCTTTATTAAAATGTGAGAGCGCTCTTTTAAAAAAGGGAGAATAATCGTCGCAAGATTCTGGGATGTCGGCTGTCTCGATGTGAGCCAAACTGATGTGGGCATCGACGTCATTTGGAGAACTATCGAGAATGAGCTGCCACATTTTTTTTGCTTCCGGAAATTTCTTCAGATGAAACTTGCAATGGGCCTGCAGTCTGATAAGAGGCTCTTTCCAGTGAAAATCATCGTGATAACTCCAGTTCTTGTTACATAATTTCTCAGCTTCTTGCAATTTTTGACAACGCTCTTGATCGTTTTGACACTTTTCTAACTCTTTTAATTTGGTTATAGCTTCTATGTAGGGCAATCTATAATACTTTATGTTAGTGCATTTATCGGGTTCTAAGTCGGCAAAGGCGCATGCTGAATCATAGGAATATTGGGCATCCTTTAATTTATCTTGACTGAGAAGTGTTTCGGCGTTGTAAAACGTCCTGCAAAAAAGCTCATGTCTTCTCATTTTATCCCAATCATTCAATAACCAGAGAGCGCTGCCTATTGTGATGCCCCACCCAATAGGGCCTGAAGAAATCCCAACCAACGACTTTGCGATAAGGCTTCCTGCCTTTTTACCAACTATTTTGGTGCCTACGCGTCCAACCAGGCCAGTCATACTTTTTATTGCCAATGGATGTTGAGACGCAAATACTCCAGCTGCGATCACTGTGGAAAGATGGGATTGGTTGTAGGAAACAATCCAGGTAAACACTCTGTTTTGAGTCATCAGCTCATTTGGATGATTAGAAAGGCGCCAAAACTCGTAATAGCTGGAAAATATGGGGACTATGGAGAGGAGTTGCATCATTCCTAGCCCCGCTTGGATTTTTTGCGAGAAAGAGAGAGTAGAGAGAGCTTTGAACTCTTGAAGCATTTTAACAGTGTTCCAAGAAGAGGAGAGTTTTCCAAACCCGTCCGTTAGGATCTGCAGCGTATGAATCCGATTCTTGTCTTGTTGATCCTGGAAAAGAGATTCCAGAATGCCCAGCATACATGAGATCGCCATTGCCTGAGTGGTGATATCGTCAAATGCCGCGTTTGCCTCAGGTTCTGATAAAAAAGCTTTGATGCGCTCTTCATATTTTTTTGGCCAGCAGGCGAGCAACAGACGTTGTTGCACAGGAGGCAAGCTGCCGAATCTGATCACAGAACGAAACCTGGAATCTGTCTTTTCTGACAAATAGCCATTCTTGACCATCCATTGTGAGCCTATAGGAGCAAGCCACAAGCCTAAATCGGCAAAAAAACCGGCAATTTTAAATTTATGATAGGCCAGAAGCTTAATTGTGGAGTTGGCCAAGGCATGGTTTCTCTGCATCTCTATTGCCTCATCCAAGTGTTTTTCTGCTGCTTTCCAATCATAAGAGACAAACTCTGCCATCCCCAAAAAGGCTTTTCCTTCTGCGGTTTCTGGTTCCATTTTGGCAAAATCCAGATACCAGTTGATGGCTTCGGGGGAAGAGGAGTGCTCGCTTTGGAAGTAGAGGTAGGCAATGCTGTTTTTCAACTCATGCGCCTCATCCCCATGTCCCTTATTAGCTAGAGTAACAAAGTGTCCGATGATATCCAAACTCGCCTGGTTATTAGATACGGCGTTTAAGTTATAATATTCGTTAGCCAACTGAGTAATGAATTGCAAGTCAAGCTGTTCTAGGTTGCGCTCTGTTTTTGTCACTTCAGCAATGAGCTCAGAGAGAACACGGCCTGCCTCTGAGTAGTTCTTTTCCGTCCTCATCAGCTGCCCAATAAAGATTTTTTTGAGCCAATCAGTCAGTGTGTCTGCGTTTTTCATACAGAAAGCGATCCGTTCAGAAGAGGGGACGGCCGGCAGTCGAATCCAAGTCAAAAGATCTTGCTTACATCCCAGCAATTGATTTTTTAATTCAATTATTCCTTCACGATCTTTTGGATATTCTTTCAGATATTCATCGATCAGGGTTAAGAGAGAGGAAAATTTTTCCAAGATAGGAGAGGACAGCAAGTTCTGTAATTCCAGTACCAAATTGGCGGATGTCTCTGCTGCGCTTAAAAGGATGGAATTCAGATCTCTTAAAATATTCTGAAAAAGTATGTTCACTCCTTGCTGGATCGCATGGTATTCTTGTGTTATATCTACTCGAGACTGAATTTGCTTCACTGCATCTTTAAGATTTTTACTGAAGCAGAGGGCATCCGCCTGTCTTAAGGAATCCGAAGCATCTTCCGGATGGCCCTGCTGATACTGTTCAAGTCCCTTTTGCAAGAAGTGGCTCGCACTTTCTTCTCTCGGATCAAAGGTTTTGAGCACGCTCTCTTTGCGCTCCTGGTCGGAAAGGACAGAAGCTGCCTGGCAAGCGACCGCTTGATGCGAGGAGATTACTCTTTGAGAAACAGCCTTACCACACAAGTCGCAAAGCTGCTTATAGTTCAGAAGCGAGTCTCCTGCGGCATTCGGACTGTTGGTTGTTCTTGCGCGCTCTAAAAAAGCATACCCAATCTTCTCTGGAGCCTCCGGATTAAAAGAGGGATCATTTTTCTGCAACTCGGAAAATGAGATTTTTTTCTCTTGCATAATAGTAAGGGCTTCAGCGAAGTGCCTAGTCGCATCCTCAAGCGCCCCAGGATGTCTTTGAGGATGGTCTCGCATTTTTCCCAATTCTTTCATTCCCATGTTTATATGTTTCGCAACGCTCTGATATTTCTTTGGAATTTTTGGGTAAATTTCGCGATACAAACAATACCCCCAGATTCCCAGAGCAGCGATTCCTCCCGAAATAGCTAAAGTAGTTGATGCCGCTGCTCCGACTTTCAAAACAACACCACCGGATATCAACCCAACCCACTTTCCGGTAGCGTTTGAGAAAAAAAAGCCTCCAGTGGGTCTTACAGTGGGATCGGAGTCTGAGTTTGAAGAGGGCGGCGGGGGAGTAGGGGAGACATTGGGGATCTGCCTCCGAAATTCCCGGTCAAACTCTTCCATTGTGATTGTTTTCCGATCATGAGTAGAGGCGCTGTCCTGAAAAGTGAGGGGTTGATCCAGAAAAAACTTTTTCTCTGTTAAGGATGTTGCATTTTTTGCGAGGAGAAAAAAAGAAGTAGAAGATGTTTGGGAATTGTCTTTTCCATCTCCTGATGCAAAGAGCGAGAAATAACTCACTTTGTCTGACTGCAATGGATCATTTAGTTGAGTTAGGTCCTTCGGGCCTAAAACCGCGGATTGGCCAAATGTCTCCCTCCTCGAGAGCTCTTGAGTTCGAAACTCTCCATACGTCGGGCGGCTCTTTGAACTACCGATAGATCCCTCAACCTCATCTTGAGAATAGCTTTCATCCGCCTTGAATTGCACCAAACCATTCCTGACGGAAAAATTTTCTATGAGCGTCTTGTTAAACTGCAAAACATAAGGGAGACGATGGATGGTGTCCGGTGTATGAATAAGATATTGTTGAAAGTCATTCTGCATCTCATCCGCAGGATAGTTTCCTCTCTCCATTTTGGGTAGCACAGTAGTGTTTATAAATTCTTGCATATCATATAAGACATGGGGAGCCGAGAGGGAAGGTTGATTGGAAGAAGAGGGCAGCCACTCATAAGCTTTTTCACAAACAGATTTTAGGAGATGAGTGAAATGGCGGTCTCCAATTGCCAATCCAACCACTAAAATAGGATGGATATTACAAGCCTTGAGAGCGGCACGAACACATGTTTCGGCAGCGAAATCAACAGAAGTCTTTAACAACGCTGTCAGGGTAGCATTAGAATTATGGTTATGTTTCTCTTCAGACAGATGAGAGCAAAAGTTAAGAGCTATTCCTGGAATCTTGTTCGTAAATTTTGTAAAACTTCCTGCAACTTTAGCCACATCAGCGGCCTGTATAATCTCTTCCAATGCTGTTTCATTCATTTGCAAAATCGTTTGCGCTATTTCCTCTCCCGTAAGATCAGAGGATCCCATACGGCTGGACGATTGAGCTGACAAATATTTATGAGATAAACTTGACAATGGAGCTACCATAATTAATCTCCTGCACCTTTTTTGAATGGGAACAATTATTGTTTAGAAAAAAATAATCTTCAAGGGATTTATACACAAATGAACTCAAAAGTTAGATTTTCGGCTGCGCCAAAGCCCGGGCTTTGACGATCGTAACTCATCCAATATTAGAAATATGGGGTGACTTACGATCGTCAAAGCGCGTGAGCTTTCGCGTTGCCCAAAACCAACTTTTGAGTTCATCATGTATATAGCAGTTTCTGGCTCTTCCGAGGTTCTGTACTAGACAAAATTTCGCCTTCTGTAGCAGGAGAGGCAAAATCCAATCGGCTCGAAAGATGACCGCCATAGCCGAATTGTCACCTGTTTGAGGCTCGGGTTAATAATTACTTGGCAAAGGAGGGTTGCGAAGCCTCCGCCACCCATACAAAATCTCGCGCCTTCAGGCCCGGGTTTGCCGGAGGTAAAGTCGAGATTCTATTTTTCCTGATCTATCCAAAGAGCGGTTGCCACGACGTAGTTTTTTTCATGGCTGATCGAGATGAGAAAAGAGGGAGCGGCCAGGCGGGCGAGAAAAGCGGGAGAAAAATAAACATGAGGCTTTCCTTTTTCATCATTTAAGATCTTGATGTCCTGCCAGGAGACCTCCTTTCCAAAACCAACGCCCAACGCCTTGACGATGGCCTCTTTGGCGGCAAATCTGCCCGCATAATGGGGAGAGGGATCGACATGGGCATCGCAATAAGCTCGCTCTTCTTCTGTAAAGAGTCTTTCTGTAAAGCGAAAACCATGTTCTTCAATCCCTTTACGAATACGGTCGATCTCAACGATGTCAATTCCTAACCCGAGAATGGGGCTCATGGCGCGCTCTCGTGAGCATAATGGGAAGGGATCAGATTTTCTTTCAGGTTGCAAAAGACCATTCTTCCCGAGGTGGTATGTTTGACGGAGAGAACTTGAGTATCGACAAATTCGCCAATGTGGTCTCCTCCTCCATTGATGACGACCATCGTACCGTCGTCTAAATAGCCCACGCCTTGCAAAGGTTCCTTCCCTGCCCGTTGGACTTTAATCTTTAGGGATTCTCCAGCTTGCATCAAGGGCTTGAGTGCGTTGGCAAGAGCGTGGATATTGACAATTTGTATCCCTTCTAAGGCAGGAATCTGCACCTTGGTTAACTCCGCGGAGAGAATATTGCCTTCTAAGGCGCGCGCAAGACGGATGAGCTTTTGCTGCAACTCCAAAACTTCCGGGAAGTCATCTTTATTGATGCGCAAGTGAAGAGCGGGAATTTCCTGAAGTTTTTTAATCGTTTCCAACCCTTTGCGGGCCTTAACTTTTCCGGCTTCATCGAGGATCTCTGCCTGTGAAGCGAGTTCTTTGACAACAAAGTGAGGAAGAACAAGAGCGTGATCTACAAGGCCCGAGTTGGCCAAGTCAATCATGCGCGAGTCGCTTAAAACAGAGAGATCGAGGATAAGATCTTTCTTTTGACGCTGCGTATGAGAAAAGCGGACGAAGGGGATGCTGATATGGATCTCATGAGCATAGCGCAGAGTCAGCATCGTTCCGAGATAGGCTCCAAAGAGAAAGATCGAGATCTTGATCATTTCCATGGTCTGCGGCTGCAGGGCGATGGAAATAGAAGTGAGGTCAACGAGCGTGTCGAAGATCAGCATCAAAGCCTGTCCCATCAGATAGCCGAAAAAAAGGCCCAAGCTAAAGGTGTTTAAGGAACGCAAAGGGCATTTATGCAGCAAGAACTCAAAACTCAGGAGCAGTAAAAATAAGAGGGTTCCCAACCCCATCCCGATTAGCAGGCTGGAAGTGAGGCTTCCTGCTTGATTGGAAGCCATGAACGTTGTGAGAAACAAGAGTGAGAAGAGAAAAAAGATCAAACGGCTAAAGAGCAAAGTAAGATTCATCCGAGCCTCCTTCAATGACATGCTCCATCCATGATAAGTGCTGAAAAATTAATTTCCAACTGTTCACTTATGATAGGGCGAGCCTTTGTTTATTTCAAAAGCGCGGTAGAGCTGTTCCAGGAGAATCAGGCGAGTCATCTGATGGGTGAAAGTAAGAGGAGAGAGGCTTAAAAGAAGCGAGCATTCCTTTTTGATTGCCTCAGAAAGACCCAAATCGCCTCCGATGACAAGGGTGAGGCGCGGTCCTCTCTCTCTCATTTCTTTTTGAATCAGGGAGGCAAATTGCAGGCTATTGCAAGAAAATCCTTGAGAATCTAAGGCAATGAATGAAGGCAGCCCCTTAAGAACTCTTTCGAGTTCTTTTAAATTCTTGTGGAAGACCCACTCGATAGTTGCAAGAGGATGGAGCCGTTTAGTATACTCTTGCAAAGCTGTCTCAAGGCAGGTTGTTTTTGTTTTGCCAAGAGTTATGAATTTAATTTTTACCATTGTTTGGGATCCTCCTCGCGAGATCTTTTCTTTTAATATCCCCCTCTTGAACCGCCCTATCTTATGGTACGGCTTTTTCTTTGCGCTAGGTTTTTTCTTAGGATTTTGGGCGCTGCGCTACCTCTTAGGTAAGAGAGAGGATCTCTCCTTTTCTCCCAAAGAGGCGGCAGAGAGGATCACTCTTGCTGTTCTCATCGGAGGCGTAGCGGGGGCTAGGATAGGAGATCTGATCTTCTATCAACACTTTACCTCTTTTTTGAAAGATCCTCTCTCGCTTTTTAAAATCTGGGAGGGAGGGCTTGCCAGCCATGGGGGAGGCGCGGGCATTCTCGTCGCCCTGTTCCTTCTTGCATTCGGCAGTCAAAGGAGGCGGCTCCGGCTCTCCTTTCTTTCCCTTTTGGATCTCGTCGTCATTCCGGCCGCTCTTGCAGGAGCGCTGATTCGCGTGGGGAACTTGTTCAATCAAGAGATCTTGGGAACTCCCACGGCCCTTCCCTGGGGATTTCTCTTCCTTCATCCTGCAGACGGCTCCTTACCTCTCGTACGCCATCCCGTGCAACTCTATGAATCGCTTTATTATTTAGCGCTCTTTTTCACCCTTCTTTTGCTCTGGAGGTTCCGTCCATCTTTCAGAAAGGAAGGGAGAAGTTCCGCGCTTTTTCTTATTTTGCTCTTCGGCTTTAGATTTCTCATTGAATTTGTCAAGGAAGAGCAGAGCATCTACCTTCTTCCTTTCCGCGCTTCTCTCACGATGGGACAACTGCTCAGCCTTCCCTTCATTCTTTTAGGGATGGGTATCTACCCAAACAACTTCAAAAATTGGTTTAAGGCTTGGCCAAAGCCCCGGGGTTGAGCAATCGCAAATGGATCAATATTGCATTAATATTCATCCATTTACGATTGCTCAACCGCGGGAGCTTTCGCTCAAGCCTAAAACCAATTTTTGAAGTTGTTTGGGTATAGTGATCAGGCGTTCTCTTTTTTTAAAAAAACAACACTCTCTCTAATCTTTTTGAAAAAAAACGTCATGAAGAATTTCTTTTTCCGCAAATCTTCGACAACGGCGTAGACGACGGGAATGACGACAAGAGTGAGCAGGGTTGAAGTGATCAAACCGCCGATGACCGCGACGGCCATTGGGGAGCGCGATTCCGACCCCGCCCCTTTTCCCAAGGCGATCGGAAGCATGCCGCATACTACCGCAAGAGTGGTCATTAAAATGGGGCGAAGACGGAATTTTCCCGCTTGAATAATCGCCTCGTCCCGCTCTTTTTTTTCTTTATGGTAGAGAGTGTTGATGAAATCGACCAGAAGAATTCCATTTTTTGTGACAAGCCCCATGAGCATGATGATGCCAATCATTGTGAAGATGCTCATCGTCATGTGAAAGATGACGAGTGAGCCGATTGCTCCAACAATTGAAAGAGGGAGGGTTAACATGATGATAAAGGGATGAATGAGACTCTCGAATTGAGCGGCCAAGACCATGTATACGAGAATAACGGCAAGTCCAAGGGCAAAGAATAGATTGTTAAACGAGTCCTGGAACATGATAGCCGCACCGCTAAACTTGAAGCGGTATCCATCGGGAAGTTTTTCCTGGGCAAAAAAACTGGTAATCTCTTTAAGCGCCTCGCCAAGTACTTTTTGGGAATGGATCAGATTGGCAGAAACGGTGACTTGACGCATCTTGTTGCTTCGATTGATTTGCGTAGGGCCTTTTTCTTCACAGAGCGTGACGAGATCTTGGAGCGGGATCAGCTTTCCCGCTGGGTTTTTTAGCAATATTTCCGCTATGTGAGAGGGATCGTTGCGGAATTCTTGAGAGAATCGCAGAGTCACATCATCTCTTACGCCGTCTTTTTTTAAGGAAGTGATATCCGATCCTCCAATTGCAGTTTTGAGGGTGGATGCGATAAGAAAAGGAGAGATGCCCGCATCTGCAGCGGCAGCCCTGTTGATCATAACATTGATTTGCGGTTTTTCTGCTTCAAGAGAGATTTCGATGTCGACATAACCCTTTGCCTCTTTCATTTTTTTCATCACTCTTTCTGAAATGAGACTTAACTGTTCAATGGAAGGACCGCAAATTTCAAATTGGAGGTCAGTAGCTTTCCCCTGCCCCCCGCCAGCGCCTCTTTCAGCTGTTGAGACGGTGCAATGAGCAAGACTGAAAGAGGAGAGATCATTGCGGATGCGGGCCATGGCCTCTCTTTGCGAGGTCTTCCGCTTCTCTTTTGGGAGCATCTTGACGTAGATTGAGGCTTTATTGACCGATCCCAGACGATCGGCTCCAATTGTGCTGAAAAGGTAGTCAACCCAAGGATAATTTCGGATGCGCCCTTCGACATCTTTGACGACGCCTTTTGTTTGGGTCAGAGAGGATTCCAAGGGGGTTTTAAGAGATACGGAAAACTCGCTTTGGTCAACTACAGGGGCAAACTCAAACCGCAAGTGGCCAAATAGGTAGATGGAAAAAAGAAAAGAGAGGAGCGCAAGGGAAAGAACGCTTTTCTTATATTTTAAAGAGACTTTCAAGAGGCTAGCATACCCTCTCTCTATAGTTTGAAAGAGTCTTTCTAAAAACTGATAGAGAGCTCCTCTTTTCGAGGGTGTGAGCAAACGCGAAGAAAAGAGAGGATTTAATGTAAACGAAACCAGCATGGAAATAAGCACGGCAATACTGACCGTCACTCCAAACTGGTAAAAAAATCGTCCTACTATCCCTTTCATAAATGCGACGGGGATAAAGACGGCTACGACAGAGAGGGTGGTTGCCAGAACTGCCAAGGCAATTTGACGGGTAGCCACGGAGGAAGCTTCCAGCGGAGAATACCCCTTTTCTAGATGGCGGATGATGTTTTCCTGGACGACGATGGCATCGTCGATCAGAAGTCCGATGGCAAGCGAGAGGGCGAGGAGAGTCATCACATTTTGTGTAAAGTCAAAGTAGGACATAAAGGCAAAGGTCCCTATGACTGCCGTCGGCAAAGCCAAAGCGCACACAAAGGTGCTGCGCAGATTCCGAAGAAATAGAAGAACGATGAGGATCGCAAGCCCTCCTCCAAAAAGGAGGTGAAAGCGCACTTCTTCCACGGACTTCTCAATAAAAACGGAATTGTCTTGAGTGATTTCTAAGCGAATTTTTTTTGATTTAAGGTCTTGTTGCAATTGTTTAATAATTTTTTTAAGTTGTTTAGCAACTTCAACCGTATTTGCCCCCGACTGTTTTCCGATCATTAAAGCGATAGCAGATGTTCCATTGAAGGTAGCCGAGCTTCTCTCCTCTTCCATCCCTGCCTCTGCTTTGCCAATTGCGCGAAAGGGTATGGGAACGCCATTTCTTTGAGCGATGATGACATCATTGAAACTCTCGACAGAGAAAAGTTCTCCTTTCGTCTTTACAAGAAACTCGGCGGAGTTCTTGGTCATCCTTCCGGCGGGAAGATCGATGTGATGGGTTTTTATCCCCTGTTCCACATCCTGGATGGTAAGGCCATAACCTTCCATCTGCTTTGGGTCGACGCGCAGCCAGATTTTATGTTTTCTTTCTCCCACCAGTTTGATTTGACCTATATGAGGAATCCTTTTTAACGGCTCTTTCACTTCAGTTTCGATAAGATGCGTCAGTTCATCTACAGGAAGATCGGAAGATGCGATAAGAGAGAGGATGGGAACGGCGTCGATATTGTATTTATCAATGATCGGACCAAAGAGGTCATGCGGCAGGTTTGAGCGGATCGAGGCTAGCTTTGCTTGTACCTCTTGAAAGGCAATGTCGATATTTTTTTTTAAATTAAACTCGATGATCACTTGTGAAACTCCCTCAGCTGAGATGGAGCGTAAGTTTTCAATAGAGTCAAGTGTAGAAACGGCCTCTTCTGTCGGCTCGGTTACCGTCGCTTCCATTGTGTGGGGATCGGCTGAAGGAAGAGTTGAGACAATGGTGACAACGGGAAAATCAACTTTCGGGTAGAGATCGACGCCGAGGGTTCTGAAGGCAATGAACCCGAAAAGAACAAAGGCGAGAAGGATCATTGACATGAAGACAGGTCTTTTAATCGCAAGATCTGAGAGATGCACGACTACTCCTCTTTTTTAAGCTTGGCTGTAAGGAATATCCCGGGCTTTAATGCAAACTCTTTGTTGTCTATCTCGACCCTGCACGTCAACGTGCGGTTCGCCATATCGACCTGTGGAAAGATTGTTGCAATTTTACCTTCGAAAAGAGAGGAGGAGACAATCAGACCTTTTTTTACCCCTTCGAGCATCGTTTGCGGCAAAGAAAATTCAAAAACCACTTTTGTTTCATCGATCATTTCAAAGATAGGGGTTGCAGGCGCAACGCTAACCGAGTCTCCTAAAGAGAGAAAACATTTTGTGATCACTCCGCTGTAGGGAGCTCTGATCTGTGTTTCGTTTAATCGCTCATTGCCTCTTTGCAGGTTGACTTGAGCCTGCTGCCAGAGAAGTTCGCTTTTCTTTAGTTGGTTTTTTGCCTCATCAAAGGCCTTTTTAGGGATAGAGGAATGCCCTTCGTTTTCTTTTTCGTAGAGATTTTTCATGCGGGCATAATTTTCTTGGGCCTCTTCAAGCGTGATCGTTGCGAGCTTGGATGCTATTTCAAGCTGTTTTGCGTCCAACTCAATCATAACGGGGTCGAGTCTTGCTAATGCCTGCCCCTTTTCCACTCTGTCGCCGGTTCCTACGAAGAGCTCTTGCATTCTTGCGGAAACTTGGGAGCAGATCGTTGTTCTAGCAATAGGAAAGAGCGTCCCGCTTACGGTGATCTCTTCAAAAGAAGCGGCCAACGTTGCAAACGATGCAAAGAAAGTAAGAAAAACAGGTAGAATTCTCTGTTTGATCATGGTTATCTCGGGTCTCCTCCCATAATTTTTTTAAGATGCGCATAGGTCATATGAGAACGGTAGCGAGTAGAGAAAAAATTGGTTTTTGCTGCGATGAGCTGCTCTTGCGAGAGGAGAAGATCATGGATCGATACGATCCCTTCCTGGTAGAGATTGATGTTATTGTGCAAGCTTTCTTCTGCAAGGCAAACCGCCTTGTTGGAGAGAGCAAAACTTTCTTTGATTTCCTCAAATTGCAAACAGGCGTTTTTGATTTCCATTGCAATCCTATTCTCCAGGTCAGCCAGGGAAGCCTTGCACGCTTGGATTTCAGCTTTGAGTTTGTGTGATTGGGCTCCTTTTCTCCCTCCTGTATAGAGTGGAATAGAGACTCCGATTCCTGCAGAAGCCGTGCTTTTATTCGATGCGTAGTTTCCATTGCCAAAAGCATAGAAGAGAGGGGCTGAGCTCCATTGCGCCGCCTCGAATTCAAGTTCCAATGCATGGATTTGCGTTTTAAGGCACAAGTAATCGGGTCTGCAGCTAAGGGCGTGATCTAAAATCTCTTCAAATGAAAAAGAGAAGGTCAGCTCTTCCATATCTTTGAGGGCGGGAGTTTCAAATAAAGGAAGGCCGATCAGATGGTTTAACACCATCTTTTGTCCCTTCACCTCATTTTGAACATGGAGGAGCTGCTGTTTTTTTTCTGCTATTTGCACCCCGACGGTCAGGAGATCCGTAGTTTTTACAAGCCCTTCCTTATGAAGGGCCTCTGAACGGAGGAGTTGCTCATTGAGGGTGATAAGAGAGGCCCTTAGAACCTGAATGTTTTTTTCTCTTTCCAGGATGCTCAAATAGGCAAAACGGACTTGCTCTTCAATCAGATCCGAGGTCTTTTCTTCTTCAAGTTTTGCAGACCGGATGCGGAGTTGACTTGCTTTAAATCGCTTCCAGGAGACGCCAAAATCCCAAAGAAGCTGTTTTATGGAAAGGCCAAGAGCTTTTGTCGCTTTGAAATCTTGAAACTGGGTAAGATCTCCAGAAAGAGAATCATTGCGATTGTCCCATACTCCTTCTGCAGAAAGGGCGGGAAGGAGTGCTGAGCGCATCTCATTTTTTGAGGCGATAGCCTGCTCTATTCTAAACCCTGCGATTTCAATCGTCTTATTTCTCTCCTGCGCCAGCCGCACAGACTCTTCGATAGTTAATAGGGGCGCGCTCTCTTCTAGCTCTCCGAAAAGAGCTCTTAGGCATAAAGATGAAAGAAGAAAAAATAAACAAAAGAACTTTAACATCTGTGATGCAGAAGTAATAATTGAAAAAAGTGAGTTTAGAATATTTGCACTGAAAAATCAATGTTTTTGCTGGGTCCCTTTGTGTATACTCCTGCTAGGATGCGATCAGTGAAGAGGGAACGAGAGGGACTCTTTTTGCAGCGATCTCTCTTAGCTTTGCTCCAAGCTCTTTTTGGGAAAGGTGAGGTTCGCACTCTTTTAGAAAGATCTCATGCCATTTTATAAAGCGGTCTAGGGAAGACTCTTCCTTGGAGCCAAAGCTGGAGTAAAAGCAGAACTTGTAAAGGAGCAGGATGCGCCGCTTGAGATGAGGGATATAGAGCTCCATATCGGGATAATTCTTTAAATAATTACGAAAGACTTGAAGGATGAGCGCCTCATGAGAGAAGGGGCTCTTTTTTTGAGAGAGCTCCTCCCAGCTTTGATGGATCAGACGCAAGAGGGGAGTCTCCTGATCGAGATGGATCCACCTGCATAGCATGTCGCTCTGAAGAGTCCAGATGCGGATCTTTTGCTCGATCTCAGGGCCCATCTCTTCAAGTGAGAGGGCTTTAATTTTTTTAAATGATGCAAGCGAGCGGTAGACGAGACTGGAAAAGGAGAGGAGGGGATTGTCTAAAAGAAGGTTGACAATCTCTTCTTCAATTCTTTGCCCGATCGAATAGGAGATGCGGTCCATGACTCTTTCGGAGGCTCCAATCTGCTTCCAGAGGGCGATCTCCAAAAACTCTCTCTCTTTTTCCGATAAAGCGGGCAGGAGGGCGGCTTCCTGGTAAGCAGTGAAGACGATCTCCAGGATCTCGTCGATCTCTCGTCCATGCTCATCATTGCGCATAAGCAGAAGCTCTGCCGACAGAAAGGCATAGACAGATTGGTTCAAAGAGGGTCTCTTTTCCTTCTGAAAGGGATAGATGGCTTTTAGAGCCTCCTTCAGTTGGCATTTGGTGAGATCTTTGGGCAGGTTGGCCGCCAAGGAGTAGAGAGCGAGGATGCGGCGGATGATCTCAGAATGGTCCTTTGAGGGCGAAGCGTCTCGGGATGCGGCGAGGTGGCGGTTTAGGAAATTTAGAACGGCCTCTTTTTGCAAGGAGGAAAAAAGAGAGTGGAAGCGCGATGTAGGATAGAGTTTTTCTGCAAGAAGGGCTGAGATGCAGGAGTTCATCTGGTCCAGAGAAGAAAAGGCAGGCAATTCGTTGAGCGATTTTAAATTCTCCTTGACGGCCTGCTCTAATTCACTTGAGCCGATGAGCGGTTCTTTAGCGGTGGTTTCCAGGATGATTTTAACGATCAGCTGGTCGATGAAATCATAGCCGTCATAGGGAGAGGATGTCGCTTTGGGGACAAGCTCTTTTAAGAGGTGGCGCTGGATGGCCCAGACCGTTTTTGTCAGCGCCTCTATTTTGGGGCGATTGCCATCGATGACGGCCATGCATTCTCCGATTTTCAAGGCGAGCTGCTGGGCGAAGTGATAGGGTTGCAGATAGGAGGGAGTAGTGAAGAAGCGAAATGTTTTGAGATTTTCTCGAATCAGAAAAGAGAGATTGAGTTTTCCATCTTGTGAAAACGCCTCTTTGTGATCTTTTACAATGTCGCAAAAATAGAGCAGCTTTTCGAATGCTTTTTTTAAGGCCGAAACTCCCAAGCGGTAAAAGGGAAACTTTTTGCTAAACTCAGGCGTGATGCTTTTGATGAGATTTTCCTGCAGTTTTAAGGTCCATTTTTTTGGAAATCCCAAATTGGGAAGAGAATTTTTCAGATGTTTGAAGAGAAAGAGACTCAGATCGGAAAAGGGATCGTGGAAATCGGGCACTTCGTCCACAGAAGAGAGCGTCTCCTCAAAAGAGAGGGGCTCTCTCTCTTTACGGCTCTTTTTGAGCGGAACTGTTGAACTGTATCTCGATGGAAGCGCCATGCGGTTTTCTTTGTAAAATTCTATACTAAAAATTTTAGTATAGCAAATTCCTGGTCTACCGCAAAGGCGGCATTAACGTCAAATATTTTTTTACAAACGGAGCGGGCCATCCCTCGGCTTTGTACAATTTGCGGGGATGCTTCTTTGAAATGAGAGTCTCTCAAACGAGGTTACCTCGACTTTGCAACTTTTTGGACCCGCCTGCCTCGTCTATTTGCTCTCGGACGTTCGACCTACGGTCGAACTGGGAGATTCTTTAAACCAGGAAGGGGTTTTTAACCCCTTCCTGGTTTAAATAACTCCCCCGAGAGCAAATATCTCGAGGCCTTCGGGCCCAAAAAGTTGCAAAGTCGAGGTTACCTTTTTCTTGAAGATTTAAGATGGAACGTAAATAATGGCCGTGCATAAACAGTCATTGATTTTAGGAGGAGAGATGAATCAAATCACGATCGGCGGACATTTGGGTGCTGATCCCGAGGTGCGTTTTACCTCATCGGGTCAAAAGGTGACCACACTGCGCGTTGCGGCAAAAACGCGCCGCGGCAGTAATAAGGAAGATACGATCTGGTGGAGGGTGACGATCTGGGGAGAGCAGTTTGATAAGATGATTCCCTATTTCAAAAAGGGCAGCTCAATCATTGTCCTGGGCGAGCTTTCCAAGCCAGAAATTTTTACGGATCGCGAGGGACATCCCCAGGTCTCTATGAATATTACGGCCTATCAGATTCAGTTTAGCCCATTTGGGCGCACCGAAAGAGAGAAAGAGAGCTCTGCTTCGGCAACGCCGGGGATGGCAGAGACTGCGACAGTCGGCGCTCAGAGTCTTGAGAAGGGCCAGGGAGAAGGCGCTTTTCCCGCTTTCAATGAAGATGAGATTCCCTTTTAACAAAGAAGAGTGCGCATGGAGATTTCAGTTGCGGGACGCTTAGCTCAAAGAGAGAAAGCGGATTGTCTTGTTTTGCCTTTTTGGCAAAAGGATAAAAAGGCAAACGCCGCTTTTTCGGGAAGGGAGCTTTTTCCTCTTTTTGCAGATCTTCTCCAGTCGGGAGATTTTAAGGCCCAAGAAGCGGAGACGTTTCTTTTATACAACTCCAGAAATCGAGAAAAGAGGATTTTCTTGCTTGGCCTTGGAGAGAAGAGAGAAGATCCGGAGGTTTTGAGGCGCTCTTTTGCTGCTTTTGTAAAAGCGGCAAGGGAGAAGGGATACAAGAGCGCCAATCTTCTTCTTACCTCTTGGGATCGAGCCTCTCTTGTTGCTGCGTGCGAGGGGGTGCTTCTTGCAAATTACGCCTTTGACCGGCTCAAGCAGGACGTCCTCAAAGAAAAGCCGACAACTCTTCTGGAGCGTCTCTCTTTTATAGGGGCAAAGCGAGCCGACCTTGCAGCGCTGAAAAGAGAGCAGTCCATTATCCAGGGCGTCAATCTGGCGCGCGATCTGGCGAATCAAAATGCCGATCTGATGACTCCTCAGGAGCTCTGTGTGGAAGCTGAGCGGCTTCAAAACCAGTTCCCTTCTATCAAAACGACGGTTTTGGGGAAAAAAGAGATCGAAAAATTGAAGATGGGGCTTCTTTTAGCCGTGAATCAAGGCTCGTCACGCGATCCTGCCCTGATTGTGATGGAATACCTGGGAGATCCTCGATCAAAAGAAAAAACGGCTCTTGTAGGGAAGGGGATTACTTTCGATACAGGCGGACTGAATCTGAAATCGACGGGCAACATCGAGACGATGAAGCTTGATATGTCGGGAGCTGCCACAGTCTTGGGAACCTTTTATGCAGCGGCTGCGATCTGTCTCAAAGCCAACCTCATCGCTGTGATTCCCGCAACAGAAAATGCCATTGGTCCCAAGAGTTACAAGCCCGGTGATGTTTACAGGAGTTATCAGCAAAAAACCGTAGAGATTGCCAATACGGATGCGGAAGGGAGGCTCATTCTCGCCGACGCCCTTTCCTATGCTCGGGATGTGATGAAGCCGACACGCCTGATCGATTTGGCAACCCTGACGGGGTCGATTGTCATTGCCTTAGGAGAGGAGATGACGGGCCTTTTTTCCAATCACGAAGAGCTTGCCCAGGCCCTGATCCGTGCAGGAGAAAAGACAGGGGAAAAGGTGTGGCGGATGCCGCTTGTATCCGACTACAAAGAGGAGCTCAAGTCGTCTATTGCCGATCTCAAAAATTGCGGCAGCAAGAAAGGGGGGTCGATTACGGCTGCCCTCTTTCTTCAGGAATTTGTGGGCAAGATGCCCTGGGCTCACCTCGATATCGCCGGGACAGCGCATAAGGAACCCAAGCACTATCATACGACGCATGCGACGGGGGTTGGGGTTCGCCTTCTGATTGCCCTTCTAGATCAATGAAGCAAATGGCCTTCCACCTCACGTCTGAAGCCGAGGGGATGAAACTTCTTCATTTTCTTAAGAGCGAGTGTAAAGAGAGCTTTTCTGTTAAAGCCATCAAAAGAGCCATTGACAGCAAACGGTGCTATCTCAACGGAAGGATTGAGACCCTCTCCACTAGGCGTCTGCATTCCGGCGATCGCATAGCCATTGCACTCGCTTTGAAAAGAGGAGAGAACATCCTCTCCATTCTTTATGAAGATGAGCATTTTTTAGCCTTGAATAAACCGCCCGGGCTTGTGTGCGACAATCGTCTCATTCAGAAAAAGTTCAAACGCGCGTTAAAGCTGATCCATCGGCTGGATAAGGAGACTTCCGGAGTGCTGCTTCTTGCAAAAAATGAGCGGTTCCGAGAGCAGATGGTTCTGCTTTTTCGGCAGAGGCGAATCGCCAAATCCTACTATGCCCTTGCTTCCGGCTCTCTGATGCCTCAAGAAGGAAGATGTGAAAGCTTTTTGGCAAGAGTAGGGATGCGGCATGGGCAAGTTCTTTGGGGATCCGTCGAGAAAGAGAAGGGAGCTTTCGCCAGCACAGCGTGGAGGGTGATTAAAAGAACCAAGATAGCCACTTTTTTGGAGCTAAAGCCTCTTACGGGGCGCACGCATCAGCTGCGTGTCCACCTCAAAGAGCTCGGCCACCCCCTTCTTGGCGATGTGCACTATGGAAACACCTCTTTTCTCTGTCCGATCCAAGTTTCCCGCAACCTGCTTCATGCGGCTTCTTTAGAATTTATCCACCCCCAAACGTTGCAAAAGGTCGGCATTCAGGCGCCGTTGCCTCAGGATTTTCAAGAGGCTCTTAAGGAGTTATCGAGATGGCCTTCAAGTTTTTGATCGTCAAAACATCTGCCATTGGCGATGTCCTTCTCTCTTTAGAGGCAATCTCCTACCTCTATTGCCGCATTCCCGATGCTCAGATCGATTGGGTGGTGGAAAGAGAATCAGCTTCTCTTCTTAAGGCGCATCCGGGGCTTCACAGGGTGATTGTCTCAGATACGAAGAGATGGCGCCGCTCTTTTCTTGCCAAAGAGCATCGGGAAGAGATGATGCTCTTCATCCGCGAGTTGCAAAAAGAGAGCTACGACGTTCTCTTTGACCTGCAGGGAAACTCAAAGTCGGCCATTTTTACTGCCCTTGCCCGAGCAAAAGATAAGGTGGGTTTTAGTCTCTCTTCAGTTCCGGAACTTTGTAATCTCTTCGCGACAAATTGCCGCTTTTCTCTTTCTGAAGAAGAATCTTTGCGCAAGCGCTATCTCTTTTTGGTCCAATCCTATTTTAAGGATCCTTCTCCCTTTACGCCTCCTAGCATAGAGTTTGTCTTGACGGAAGAAGAGAAGAGCCGCTTACATGAGCTGCTCCTTCACCCTGTTCTGCAACAAGAGGGGCCAAAAATCATGATCTGCTTTGGCTCGAAATGGAAGAATAAACAGCTTCCTTTTTCCCTTTTGAAGTCCCTTCTAGAAGAGATTGCGGAAGCGCTCCACCCCGTCTACCTCTTCCCTTGCGGAACGGCTCAAGAACAAGAGATGGGAGGAGAGCTGGAAGAGAGTTTTTCCGGCAGAAGTCTCTCCCTAAAAGAGATGACCCTTCCCTTGTGGCAGGCCTTAATGGCGCAGATGGATGCCTTGATGACTATGGACTCGGCAGCGCTCCACCTATGCAACACGACAAAGACTCCCAGTTTTAGCCTCTTTGGCCCCTCCCTTGCCTCCCTTTACAAACCTCAGGGAGAGGCCCACCTTGCCATACAGGGGAGCTGCCCATATGGAGTTATGTTTAAAATGCGCTGCCCCAAATTGCGCACCTGTTCTACAGGCGCATGCATGAGTGCTTATGGAGCAAAAGAGCTTGCAGAGCGCTTTATTCGGCATGTGCAAGCGTTTGGAAAAGTGAATCACTAAGCGACCTGTCTTTTGAAAATACCCGGCCCTTAAGGGCCTGGTTTTCCAACGGGGGAGCGATGAACAATGATTGAAGGAAGGATCGATATCGATGAAAGAGTTTGATGAGATATTAGAGCTTTTAAAGAGATTGCATGGACCCGGAGGCTGTCCTTGGGATCAGAGTCAAAATTTTTGGACCTTGCAGCCTTATCTTCTAGAAGAGGCGCACGAGGTCATCGATGCAGTGGATGAAAAAGATGACCTTCGGACACTTAGCGAACTGGGGGATTTGCTCTATACTATCCTCTTTTTTGCCAAGATAGCCGAAAAGGAGCGGCGTTTTGGGATCCAAGCCATCCTGCAATCCATTAAGGAGAAGGTGGTCCGGCGCCATCCCCATGTCTTTGGAGGAAAAGAGATCTCGATTGAAGAGGTGGTCAAGCGATGGGAAGAGCTCAAAATGGAGGAAAAGGAGCATGAAAAGAGAGAGAGCCTCTTGGACGGCATTCCCAAACAGATGCACTCCCTCCTTAGAGCGCAAAAAATGCTTGGAAAGATGCGCCGCGCCCATCCCGCCCTCTTTTCATTGGAAAAAGATGCCAAAGCCCTGACCGAGCAAGAGATAGGCAAAGGACTGATTGAGATGATTTTAAAAGCCGATGCAGAGGGAGTGGACGTAGAAGGCGCGCTTCGGCGCGCTCTGGCGCCTTTCGAAGAGGCCTTTCGCCTTTGGGAAAAGGAGAAGCATTAGAAAGCTATGCAAAAAATCAGGCAGATTTTATAATTAAGAGCTTATAAAAAAAATTAGTTTTTAAAATTTAAACAGTCGAGCGTAAAATGATTCCCTGCATTCCTTCTTTAAAGAATTTAATTTTTTCGAGTTGTGCGAGGCCTTCTGCTTGCTTTCAGGAGGCGTTGGCCTCCCATTCAATTCCTCAAGAGCTTGAAGAGGAGATTGTGCGGATACAGAAGGCCTGGGACTGTTATCTTGTGATGCAGAAAGTCGTCGAAAAAGAGTATGACAGGGAAGCGCAGTTAGTGTGCGGAGCATTTGCTAACTCCCTTCCTCTTGTCACAATGTGTCTGCACGGTTTTTCTCCATTTTCTCGAAGAGAAGAAGAGAGCGACGACTCATCAGAAGAGACTTTCCAGGAAGAGTTGTGGAAGTGTTATCAATGGGGCGATCGGGTCAACCAAGGAAAGGGATTGGGAACTGCCGTGCTCATTGCTGCTCAACGAGGGCATGCGGGAGCGGTCTCTTTGCTTTTAGGGTCCAAGGAGGCTCATCAGATTCCTTCCGACGGCCAATTTGGAATCGGAGGGAGTTTGTGGATTGCTTCGAAAGAGGGGAAGACAGAGGCTGTTTTGGCTCTATTGGGATCGGAGCACGCCTGCCGTATCCTTGCAGAGGGCGAAGAGGGGCTGGGGTCGGCTCTTTGCATTGCCGCTTCATGGGGTCATGCGAAGATCGTTTCTCTCATCTTAAACTCATTAGAAGCTCATCGCATTCTTTCTGATGGCGAAGAGGGGCTGGGAGCAGCTCTTTGGTATGCCGTAGATCGAGAGGGAAATGAAGAAGTGGTTTCTCTTCTCTTAAATTCTTCCCATGCCGGGCGAATTTCTACCAACGAGATGGAAAGAGCCCGTTGCCATGCGCTGCTAAAGGCTCATAAAAGTGTTGCAGACCTGCTCACAAAGGCGATGGCATGGCGTCTTTTAGAGAACGAGTCTGCCGATATTGCTTGAAAAAAAATGACTTATCGTCCGGTCCAGGTTCCCGCATTAAAAGATCTCTCTTTGATGGCGTGTGTCATGAGTTCCTCTTGCATGCAGGCGCTCTTCGTCGATCATTTTGTTCCACGGGAGTTGGAAGAGGAGATGATTCATACGCGCCAGGCATGGGAAACCTATTGTTTATTACGTCCGGTCATCAAAGAAGAATCTCTTTGGGAGGCCGGGCTTTTCTGTGCTTCTAAAAAGAACTCTTGCACCCTTGCAACGCTCTGTTTTCAAATGCTTCACTCCTTTCCTAAACAAGAGAAAATTGAGAGAATCTCCTCTCCGGACGCACTGGAGAGTTTCTATGTGCGGGATTGGGCAGCCATCATCAATCATGGGATCGGACTCGATAGCTCTTTTATTGAAGCCGTCACTCAAGAGAATCCGGAAGTAGTCTCCGTCTTCTTAAATGCTCCTCTCTTTTGCAAAAAAGTGGCGGAAAATAGAGGGAGTTTTCTCTTCTCTTTCAGGATCGCTGTTAACAAAGGATGCGGAATCATTGTTTTTAAGATCTTAAACTCTTCTCTTGCCGCGTGCATCCCATCGGATACTTCGTCCGGACTAGGATGGGCCCTATGTCAGGCGGCCATCTTCGGCCATACGGAAGTTGCATGTGCGATCCTCAGTTCTTCTCAAGCCTCCCGACTGCCGGCCGATGAGAGATTCTCTCTAGGAGATGCTCTTTCTTATGCGGCTATGCAGGGCCGTCATGAGATAGTGACCGCTCTTTTAAACTCTTCCGAAGCCTCCCGCATTCTTCTAACAGGAGAGTATGGATTAGAAGGCGCTTATCGCGCAGCACAGCGTAAATGGCTGGCTCCTATTGCAGAAGAGATCTTACAAGAGCTCGAC